>JQIA01000261.1_pt1 | contig 25443 bp, 23 predicted proteins | sample 811431 | NCBI WGS metagenome assembly JQIA01 (sample SAMN02998118, study PRJNA258478) | marine sediment metagenome | biome: marine; feature: seafloor; material: sediment; isolation source: oil-polluted sediment collected from 3 locations (0.5 km, 0.7 km and 0.9 km)... | place: USA: Gulf of Mexico ...
CTGCTGATGGCGTTGTTACTCAAGGCAGCTCCCAAGTAAATGAAGCCATGCTTTCAGGCGAGCAACTTCCTGTAAATAAAAATATAGATGATACTGTTTTTTCAGGCACTATAAATGGCGATGGTAATTTAACGGTAAAAGTAACCAAGATCAGCAGTCAATCATTTTTAAGTCAGCTGATCCGTTTAAGTGAGCAGTCCCAAGCGCACAAACCCAAACTGGCAAAGTTTTCAGATAAAGTAGCACAATACTTTGTTGCCATTATTTTAATAACAGCAATTGGTACAGCACTTTATTGGCAGCAACACTTACCCGAGCAGGCCTTTTGGATCACTTTGTCGGTATTAGTTGCGACTTGTCCTTGTGCTCTTTCTTTAGCTACTCCGACAGCGTTAACTTGTGCCACTACACGCCTTAACCGCGATGGAATTATGATCAAGTCCGCGCATGTTATGGAAACCATGCCTAAAGTTGATACGTTTGCTTTTGATAAAACAGGCACCATTACCACGGGTGAGTTTTCAATTAATAATACCAATGTCATTGCTTCTGAAAAGTTAACTATTGATGATGTATTAGCGCTTGCAGCAGCGTTAGAATCTCATTCAGAACACCCCTTAGCAAAACCTTTTAGTAAACACCGTGATTTTACTATTCATGCTAGTCATGTTGAAGTGCATTCAGGCAAAGGGGTTAGTGGTATTATAAAAGGTAAAAATTATTACATAGGTAAACCTAGTTGGTTAATTGCCAAGTTATCCAATAATCAAGATTATTTATCTGCATCATGTGTCTTAGTTTGTGAACAAAAACTCATTGCCACCTTTAATTTGATAGATGAAATTCGTCCTGATGCACAAGAGTTAATCAACAATTTAAAGAATAAACATCAAATCGTCATGCTTTCTGGTGATAGTCAGGAAGCTTGTCAACGCGTTGCTGAGTCACTTAATATATCAGAATATTATGGTGATTTATCAGCGCAAGATAAAATGCTTAAACTACAAAACATTCAACAAAACAATAAAACCGTTGCCATGATAGGGGATGGCGTTAACGACTCACCAGTTTTTGGTGCTGCTCATGTTTCTATGGCAATGGGTTGTGGTACGGATATAGCTAAAAGTGGCGCTGATGTTATTTTATTAAATAATCAATTGGCTAGTATTCATGTCATGAGTCAAGTGGCAATAAAAACACGCACTATTATTTTTCAAAACTATTTATGGGCCTTTGGTTATAATGCGATTGTTTTACCCTTAGCGGTAAGTGGTAATATAACGCCTTACATGGCAGTTATTGGTATGTCTGCCAGTTCCATTTTAGTAATAACCAACTCGCTGAGGTTGCTAAAAAATCAAAACAGCAGAAAATAACAACTCTATTTAACATAAAAATTCACAACTACTGAGCAAGAAATTATGAGTATTATCTATATCTTAATTCCCGTCGCTATCGTATTTACTGCGTTGGGAATTTATTTGTTTTTTTGGGCTGTAAAAACAGAACAATTTGATGATCTTGAAAAGCAAGGCATGAGTATTCTTTTTGATGAAAAAGATAAAAATGACGAATTAGTAATGTCAAGTAACGAAAAACACAACAAATTAGAAATTGAAAGTTCTAAGGGAAATAAAGAGATAAATAAAAAATCATCAGGTAAAGAGTAAATCAATCAATGACGCTAGACTTTCTTTCTGCTTTTATTATTGGTTTATTAGGATCAGGCCATTGCATTGCTATGTGCGGTGGTATCACCACCATGCTAACTTCTGCACTACCAACAAATCAGAATAATGACAGTCAACAAATCCCTATTAATAATCAAAAATACGTAAAACCTTCAAGTAAGTTTATTTTAGTCTTTAATTATAACCTTGGCCGAATAGCCTCTTATAGTTTCATTGGTGCTATTGTTGGCTTTACAGGATCTATTGCAGCTAAAAATTTAGGAATGCCGCTTGCAGGTTTAAAAATGTTCTCTGCATTATTTGTAATTTTATTAGGGTTATATTTAGGGCAATGGTTAATGTGGCTTAACCGAATTGAGTCATTAGGCAAGTGGTTATGGCAATATATATCACCGTTCGCAAGTAAAGCATTACCTGTTGACACACCTATAAAAGCATTTACTCTTGGCGCTGTTTGGGGATGGCTACCTTGTGGGCTTGTATACTCTACACTTACTTGGGCATTAGCGAGTAACAGTATAATATCAGGTGCTGGAGTTATGTTTTTCTTTGGCTTAGGAACGCTACCTGCACTTTTAACATTATCCTTAGGTTTTATTAACACAAAAAAATTATTAATCAACTTATGGATACGAAAAAGTATGGCTATCGCACTAATATCCTATGGTATTTATAGTTTTATTGTTGCATATCAACAAATGTTCTAATACCATATATATATATTATTAAGTTAGAGTAAAATATGCCAAACAAAAATTGCCATACTGCCCAACATATTAGCTGCAAAAACTGTAGTATTAGTGAGCTTTGTCTACCATTTACTTTAAATGAACAAGAGTTAAATACGCTAGACAACATCATCGATCGTAAACGCCCTATTCATAAAGGCGATAAAATTTATTCTGACGGTCAAGAATTACATTCTTTATTTGCTATTCGCAGCGGTACATTCAAAACATATACGGTAAACGAGCAAGGTGAGGAGCAAATTACAGGCTTTCACCTTGCGGGTGATTTATTAGGTTTCGATGCCATTGCTGACAGTGAACATAAAAGTTTTGCTCAAGCATTAGAAACATCCATGGTATGTGAAATTCCTTATAATAATTTAGATACGCTTTCTAACACCATGCCTAAACTTAAAAAACAAGTACTACGCTTAATGAGTAATGAAATCAGAACCGATCAGGAAATGTTAACCTTATTAAACAGAAAAAATGCTGAACAGCGAGTAGCTACTTTTTTGGTTAGTTTGAGTGACAGATACCATGATAGAGGATTATCTGCTGCTGAATTTCGGTTAACAATGACACGTAGCGATATAGGTAATTATATTGGCCTTACTGTAGAAACGATTAGCCGTCTATTGAATCGTTTTCATAAAAATGGCTTGATTAAAGTTGATGGCAAACTTATTACTATTCTAAATATTGATCAATTAAGTAACTGCGCTGCTACATAATACGAATTAGATTAATTAATCGTTCCAATTAATCTAAGACGAAAGATTCAAAAACAAGACACTTCAATAATGATGTTATTGGAAGCTCAAGCCATTTTAAATGGTTTACTTAATTAACCTTATTATTCTTAAAACTCGAGTTTCATGGGTATAACACCATGAATTAAACGAACAACCACTCTATTCCTCTTTAGCATTTTTTAAAGCACCGCTCATAATAATTACTTATTCAAATAAAATGTTCAACAAATTGATTTAAAACAAGCATTATCTACTCTCTTTTGCTATAAATTAAGTAAGCTTATAATTTATAGTCATAAAGAGGTTTTTATGAACACTTATCAAAATATTCTTGTCGTTATTGATCCAAGCACTGATGAACAAAAAGCACTTAAGCGAGCGATTGCTCTGGCAACTAACATCAATACTGTTAATCACACAAAAGTAACAATTAATGCTTTTTTAAGTATATTTGATTTCTCTTATGAAATGACCACAATACTTTCAGGTGATGAACGCAACTCTATGCGTCAATCCGTAATTAAAGATAAAGAGCGGTGGTTAAAAAACATTATTCAATCATTAAATGTTGATATTGACATTCAATGTCAAGTTGCATGGCATAACCGTCCTTTTGAAGCAATAATAGAACAAGTTATCAACCAAAATCATGATCTAGTTATCAAAGGAACTCATCAACATGACAGATTAAAATCAGTAGTTTTCACCCCTACAGATTGGCATATTTTACGAAAATGTCCATGTCCTGTATTGTTAGTAAAAGAACATAAATGGCCCAAAAATGGCAATATAATTGCGGCGTTAAATGTAGGTAGTGATGAAATAGAGCATCATTCACTTAACATAAAAATTACCGAAGAGGCTAAACAACTTGCACATCTAATTCAAGCGAATGTACATTTAGTAAACTCATTTCCTGGCACCCCTGTTAATATTGCTATAGAAATACCTGAATTCAATTCCACAGAATATAACGATACAATGCTTAAACATCATCAGCAGGCAATGATTAAGCACGCTAACAAGTTTGATATAAGCATTGTTGATACGCATGTTCAAGAAGGATTACCTGAAACTGTAATTGAGCAAGTTGCCGAAAAGATAGATGCTGAATTGGTTATTCTAGGCACCATTGGTAGAACAGGAATTTCAGCTTTATTAATTGGTAATACCGCTGAACATGTTATTGACCAGCTAAATTGCGATGTATTGGCACTAAAACCAGACGGCTATATATCACCACTTCAAAGTCAAAAATAAAAACACCTCACTCTAAGGTATAATTTCTCAAAACATATGAAGATATTTTATATATTTACTATTAAAGCACGCTTAAGATTATCTCCATTGATAACTTGGGAATAAGCAATATTATGTACAGACTTAACAGTTTTTCTTTTAATTAATATTGATATAAAACAATATTTTTCTTTTTTCAGTGTTTTTTCTAGACAAATGCGTGATTTTCACTACAATTACGCATCTTATCAATTCTGATAAGTTTTTTTATAATCTTGGAGAGTAAAGAAATGAATGTTGATCAACATATTAAAGTAGCACAATGGCATTTAGAGCAAGCTCGTTTACATAATGTTAGTGATCACGCCTGTGGCTGCCCTGCCAACGAGCACGACCAACGTGCAATTGATGCTGTTGAATCGGGTATCATTACAGAAGAGAAAGCCTGTTCTTTAAACGCTAAATAAGCTCATATATAAACAAGCTTTAGTAGTTAATTATTAATAATGACTAATGTTAAAATGCCCTGTTATTTAACTGGGCATTTTTGTTTATAGTAAGTAAAAGTAACTATATTTCAGTAACAAAAAAAACAGTATGATTTTTTATATTTTGAGCTTTGAAAATTACCGAATTCAAAATATAAAGAATTTATTAACACTATAGAATTTAAAAAAAGTAGTAGGCTATTATTATAAGTATAGTTAATAACATCAAAAACATTAGTAAAATTAGCAGCCTTTCAATATATTTAGCTATATCATTTTTTTGGTGGTTTGCTAGAATCTAAAGAAATAAAATAATTTTACTTCTTACAACTTGAGAATGAACATGAAACAACTTTTATTCATATTGCTAGCCATGCTAGTACCTGAAATTGCTTTTGCCTCAGAAGCGACTCATCAATCTATTGATTTAACATCACATTGGATAGGTTATACTGCTATTGCCATTTTTGTTATATCTTACACTTTGGTTATTTTAGAGGAAAAATTACACCTTAGAAAATCTAAACCTGTATTGCTTGCAGCGGGTCTTATTTGGATTTTAATTGCCGCTTATTATGGCTCTAATGGCATGCCTCATGCCGCAGAAGTTGCGATTCGCCATAACTTTTTAGAATATGCTGAGCTATTTTTCTTCTTACTCGTTGCTATGACCTATATTAATGCCATGCTAGAACGTGATGTTTTTAATGCGTTACGAGATTGGTTAGTCGCTAAAGGTTTTAGCTATAAAACATTGTTTTGGTTAACTGGTATTTTAGCTTTCTTTATTTCACCCATTGCAGATAACTTAACCACCGCTTTAATTATGTGTGCAGTTGTACTTGCCGTTGGTAAAGATGAACCAAAATTTATTGCCTTAAGCTGTATAAATATTGTTGTTGGTGCGAACGCTGGCGGAGCATTCAGTCCATTTGGCGATATTACCACTCTAATGGTTTGGCAAAAGGGTATCATTCAATTCCAAGAGTTTTTTGTTTTATTTATCCCTTCTGTTGTTAACTTTGTGATTCCTGCTTTTATCATGCAGTTTGCTATTCCTAAAGGTAACCCAAGTGCACAGTCGAGTGAAATGACACCTATTAAACATGGTGGCTTAGTTATTGTTGGTTTATTTATATTAACAATTATCACCGCCGTATCTTTCCATAACTTCCTGCATTTACCACCAGTATTTGGCATGATGTTAGGTTTAGCTTATCTTAAGTTTTTTGGTTACTATATTCGTAAATCTGGAAAAGGAGAGATTGATACCTCAGACATACCTGCAGGGCATGCCATATCTGATGAATTTGATATATTTGATAAAATAGCGAAAGCTGAGTGGGACACTTTATTCTTCTTCTACGGTGTTATTTTAGCGGTAGGTGGTTTAGGCTTTATCGGTTATTTAGGTATGACCTCAGAATTTATGTATGGCCAATTAGGTCCAACGACAGCCAATATATTGGTCGGTTTGTTATCCGCTATTGTTGATAACATCCCGGTAATGTTTGCTGTGTTAACCATGAACCCTGAAATGTCACACTCTCAGTGGTTATTAGTTACCTTAACAGCAGGTGTGGGCGGTAGCTTATTATCTATCGGTTCGGCTGCAGGTGTCGCTTTAATGGGACAAGCACGTGGTTATTATACTTTCTTTAATCATTTAAAATGGGCCCCTGTCATTGGCTTGGGTTACGCTGCTAGTATCTATGTCCATTTATTGATTAATGGTTAAGTTAAAGAACGATTAAATAGAACATTTAAGATAAAGCTTCTAAAATATTTTAGGAGCTTTTTTATTTGTGCTTATTTTTATTTCTTATTTCACTCATTATTTTATACAGAGAGAACAAAATGAAAATTTTAAGTAACTTAACAACTCAGTCAAAACCCTGGTTATTATTAGCACTATCTGCTTTAGCTCTTGAAATATGCGCTTTATTTTTTCAATATGCTATGGATTTAGCACCATGCATTATGTGTGTGTATCAACGTGCTGCAATCGCCAGTATTATTTTATCTGGTTTTATCGGGTTTGTTGGTTATAAGTTTATATTGGCTCGAATTATAGCTTATGGTTTCTGGGGAATGGGCGCTATTTGGGGACTTTTAATCGCACTGGAGCATGTTGAAATACAAGCAAATAGCGGCTCCTTATTTTTTAGTTGTGAATTTATACCTAATTTTCCTACATGGGCGCCGCTACATGAATGGCTACCAATATTTTTTGAAGCAACGGGAGATTGTGGAGATATTAATTGGCAATTTTTAGGTTATAGCATGCCGCAATGGATGATCGTTGTTTATAGTATTTACATACTAACGTTTGCCACTATTATTATTAATCGATTTCTACATGCCAAAAAGCTTTAATTTCATTTATGTTACTTTATTTTGAAAGAAAAGCTTTTCATGCTTATTCAATAATAGGCGCTGCAACACCTGCTGCTATATATGGAATAACCCTTCTTATCACGCCTGAAATATCAACTTGGCGATCAAAGTCACTCTGTGCAATATCAATCAAAGCATCACTTAAAGCCATAGTAAAAACAATGGTCCCCATTGTGAAATGTAAACGCCAGAACATTTCTTCAGGGCTTAATTCGGGGTAAGCTTTATGAACCGCTTGGGTAAAATTAGCAAAAACGTTAGGGTATTGTGTGGTTAAAAACCAACGTAAAAATCCCTGGCTATCAGTATAACCGCGGCCTAATAGTTGTAAAAAGATACTGGTGCCATTATTTTTGAAATTATTTAAATGTAATAATGGATCAATAAAAGCTGAAAATACTTCAAGTAAACTGGGTTTAGTTGTTTCATTACACAAAGCACCTAAAACAAGTTCTAATCTTGGTGCTAGTTCATCCATGTAACGCGACATAACAGCTTTAATCAACTCTTTTTTTGAACCAAAATGATAATTTACCGCGGCTAAGTTCACTTCGGCCTGGCTAGTTATTTCTCTCAGCGAAGTACCATTAAAGCCTTTATTTGAAAAAAGCACTTCTGCAGTATTTAAAATTTTATTTTTTGTACACATACAAACCTAACCACCTACCTAAAGCATTACCATAAAGTGTGTTTAAAACATCAGTTTAAAATAACGCACTTTTGAGTAATGGGTCAAGTGCTATTCATTCATCAAGAAAATAATTATATCAATCAGGCTAATTAAGTAACCTTTTAAAACAACTTGAATTTTTATTTAAACCATTAATTAATTTAACTGGTATAATTTTTCAGTACAATAGACTGAACACACCTAAATAATAGTAACCCTTTATTTTCAATTCCAAAGAGCATAATTAAAATGAAAGTAACAACTAGTACCTTTAAATTAAACGTCATTGTTTTAGTTGTTACTAGCACTTTGGCTGCATGTAACCAAAAAGTTAATAATACTGCGAATATAGCAGAAAGAAAAAATCAAATATCAGCGAAAGTATTAACCCAGCAAGACGCGCAAGCTTTTCTTGATAGCGTTTCTAAAGAAATTATTGGTTTAGGGATGTCAGGTGCGCGTGCGGCTTGGATTTATACTAATTTCATTACTGAGGATACTGCTTCACTTGCTGCAGAAGCAGATCAAAAATCAACAGAGGCAGGTGTACGTTTTGCTATGCAAGCAGCTACCTTTGATACCATTGATCTTACTCCTACTCAACGCCGACAACTAAATATCCTAAAACAATCATTAGTATTACCCGCACCACAAAACTCAGAAAAATCAGCTGAGTTAGCAAAAATAGGTGCTGAATTAGGTAGCATGTATGGTAAAGGAAGTTACACGACAAAAACTGGTAAAAAACTAAGTTTAGGTGATATGACCTCCATTATGGCAACTTCTCGAGATTACGGTGAATTATTAGAAATATGGCAAGGTTGGCGTAAAATTAGTCCTAAAATGAAACCGTTATATGCTCGGCAAGCTGAATTAGCTAATCAAGGTGCTCAAGGCTTAGGTTATAAAGACTTAGGCGCTATGTGGCGTTCAAACTATGATATGCCCGCTGATGATTTTGCTAAAGAACTCGATAGACTTTGGTATCAAGTAAAACCGTTATATGACGATTTGCATTGTTATGTTCGTCGCGAATTAGGTAAGCAATATGGCACAGACAAAGTACCACAAAATCAACCTATTCCTGCACATTTACTCGGTAATATGTGGGCTCAATCTTGGGGGAATATTTACGATGTAGTCGCACCTAAAAATGCAGACCCTGGATATGATGTAACTAACCAACTTGCTGCTAATAATTATGATGCAGTTAAAATGGTAAAAGGTGCTGAAAATTTTTTTACTTCACTTGGCTTTGATGCCTTACCAGAAACTTTCTGGACACGTTCATTATTTACCAAACCGACGGATAGAGACGTAATTTGCCATGCTTCAGCATGGAATCTAGATTCAAAAGATGATTTACGTATAAAAATGTGTATTCAAAAAACGGGCGAAGATTTTTCTGTTATTCATCACGAGCTAGGGCATAATTTTTACCAGCGCGCTTATAAGAATCAACCTGTGTTTTTTCAAAACAGTGCTAATGATGGGTTTCATGAAGCCATTGGCGACACTATTGCACTTTCGGTTACACCAAAATATTTAAAAGAAATTGGATTAATTGATAGTATTCCCGATGAATCAAAAGATATTGGTTTATTAATGAGAATGGCGTTAGATAAAGTTGCTTTCATTCCTTTTGGCTTACTAGTTGATCAGTGGCGTTGGAAAGTATATTCAGGTGAGATAATACCTGAAAATTATAATGATGCTTGGTGGGAGTTACGTGAGAAGTATCAAGGTGTTGCTGCTCCTATTGATCGTAATGCTGATGCTTTTGATCCTGGCGCTAAATATCACATACCAGGTGGCGTTCCTTATAGCCGTTATTTTTTAGCGCACATTCAACAGTTTGAATTTCATCGGGCTCTTTGTGAAATTTCAGGTAACACTGACCCCATTCATCGCTGTTCAATTTACAACAGTAAAGATGCTGGGACAGCGCTTAATACCATGTTAGAAATGGGTTCTAGCCAACCATGGCAACAAGCTTATAAGGTATTAACAGGTAAAGAACAAATGGATGCAACCGCTATTTTAGATTACTTTGCGCCGCTCCATATTTGGTTAAAAGATAAAAATCAGGGTAAACAATGCGGTTTTTAATAGAAGTATTTAAAGAAAAAAGCCAATAATCATAAATTATTGGCTTTAAACTTTATACTTTTAATCATTAACTACTTAGCTATTTTTGCCCATGTATCACGTAAACCAACAGTACGGTTGAATACTAATTCACCTGCTGTTTTAATATCATTGTCTAAGCAAAAGTAGCCTTGACGCTCAAACTGAAAAGCAATTTCTGGCTGAGCATTAGCCAATGAAGGCTCAACTTTAACCTTGGTTAAACTAATTAATGATTCTGGGTTCATAACACGATGAAAATCGTCTGCTGAAGCAGGATTTGCTACCGTAAATAGTCTGTCGTATAAACGCACGGTAGCATCAAGTGATTTATCAACATCCACCCAATGAATAACACCTTTTGGTTTAGTACCATCAGTTGGATTTTTACCTAACGTATCGTCAAGATAGTTACAATAAACAGTGGTTACATTACCCTGCTCGTCTTTGTCACATCTCGTTGCAGTAACCACATAAGCGCCACGTAAACGCACTGCTTTATCAATAACTAAGCGTTTATATTTTTTGTTGGCTTCTTCTCTAAAATCCTCAGCTTCGATGTAAAGCTCGCGGCTAAAAGGAACAATACGCGTGCCTTGGCTTTCATCATTTGGATGATTTTTTACTGTTAAACTTTCAGTTTTATCCGTTGGGTAGTTTTCAATGACCAACTTAATAGGATCAAGCACTGCCATAGCGCGTGGTGCATTGTCATTTAAGTCTTCACGAATACAAGCTTCTAACACACCCATTTCAACAGTGTTTTCCATTTTAGTTACGCCAATGCGCTTTGCAAATTCTCGCATTGATGCGGGGGTATAACCACGTCGGCGAAAACCAGCAATTGTTGGCATTCTTGGATCATCCCAACCATCAACTAACTTCTCATCAACCAAGGTATTAAGTTTTCGCTTACTCATTAAAGTATATTCAAGATTTAACCGTGAAAATTCATATTGATGAGGCTTTGACTTTATTGACAAATTATCAATAACCCAGTCATATAAGCGGCGATTGTCTTGAAATTCTAAAGTACAAATTGAATGGGTAATCCCTTCGATAGCATCAGATAAACAGTGGGTAAAATCATACATGGGATATATGCACCACTTGTCACCTGTTTGATGATGGTGCGCAAAACGTACGCGATAAATAATAGGGTCGCGCATGCACATAAAGCTAGAGGTCATATCTATTTTAGCGCGTAGAGAACACTCTCCTTCTTTAAATTCACCTTTACGCATTTTTTCAAATAAAGCTAAATTTTCATCTACCGAAGTATCTCGATACGGACTATTTTTTCCTGGCTTGTTTAAGGTGCCACGATATTCTCGCATTTCATCACCATTTAAAAAACAAACAAAAGCTAACTCTTTTTCAATTAACTCAACGGCAAAAGCGTGCAATTGGTCAAAATAGTTTGAAGAATAACGTACATCCCCTGACCACTCAAAACCTAACCATTTTACGTCTTTTTCAATTGCATGAACGTAATCAATGTCTTCTTTTTCAGGGTTTGTATCATCGAAACGTAAGTTACATAAGCCGTTATAATCTTGAGCAATGCCAAAACTTAAACAAATAGCCTTAGCATGACCAATATGCAAAAAGCCATTCGGCTCAGGGGGAAAACGCGTTTGAATATTGGTGTGTTTGCCACTAGCAAGATCAGCATCGATGATTTGACGAATAAAATTGGTTGGACGGTTTTCAGCTTCCGACATTTACAGAGCCTCTAAAATGAATATAGATAATTTAATTAATTATATTATATCAACAAAATATCAACAAAAAAGGCTCTAACGAGCCTTTTTAATAAAAATCACTAACAATGACTCACTTGAATTCAAGAATTAATAACAACATTAAATTATTTATTCAAAACGGCATCAATAGTCCCTCGGGCTAAGCTGTGATAGCCAAGGCGTGCTTTATTATAAACCTTTAGCGCCCATCCTTTACCCTCTTTAGTCTCGGCTAACTCTTTATATAAAGGTACTATCAATTTACGTCGTCCAATAGTCATTAAATACTTAGACATAGCTGGATAAATAGCATCATAACCAACACGAATTGATAATAAATACCACGCATGCGTAATTTCAGCATTTTTACTGTGGGTTAAATCAAATTTATTATCGAGTATCATCATTTTATCAATATTAATATTAAGTGGTAGATTATTAATAAAATAAAGCCACTCATGTAATGTCCAATCACTTGTAGGTAATTGGTTCAATTTAGTTTCATCGTTTAACCAGGCTAAAGTTTCATTATCAATAGTACTAAAAGCAGTAGATATTGGTTTTGGTACATAGCGAGGTAAACCTTGTTTATAAATCCACTCGTGAAGTACTTCATCGCTAACAATATTAGGGTATTTGTGCGTTAAGTTAACTTTTAAATACTTCAAAAAATTTGTAGTCCCTATACTTTTAAATACGTGATGATCAAAATAGTCAAGTACAAAAGCATCAAACCGCTCTCGACCAAATTTATTTTCTAAGTAGATTAAAAATAACTGCCCTTTAGTGTACGGTACGCTAGAAAAGGCATGATCCGGATCACGCCCTTTTAAATCAATATACAGCTGAGTATCACCTGGTGCTAATTCAACAATCTCAGTAGCTAAACCCTGAACATCAAGTGCTTGTTCCATAATGGCTCGGTCTTTGCCAAAGACTGCTTCCATAATACGATTTTCAACATAGCTGGTAAAACCTTCATTTAACCAAAGATCCCGCCAACTTTCGTTTGTAACTAAATTGCCAGACCACGAATGTGCAAGTTCATGCGCAATTAAATTAACGAGGCTTTTATCACCAGCAATTATCGTTGGCGTAATAAACGATAAACGAGGGTTTTCCATGCCACCAAAGGGAAAACTTGGTGGTAAAATGAGTAAATCATAACGGCCCCAGCGGTACTTACCATACATTTCTTCTGCTTTATCAATCATCGCTTGGGTATCATCAAATTCAGTAACGGCGGCATCTAAAATATACTTTTCAGCGTAAACACCTGTTTGATGACTCATGGTTTTAAAGTGTAAATCACCCACGGCTATCGCAATTAAATAAGCAGGAATGGCCTGTGGCATTGAAAAAAGGTAATCACCATCACGCTCGGTATTAGGTTCATTAATAGCACTCATTACTACTAACAAGTCTTTGTTTGTAGTGATACGTGCAGTGTAAGTTACGCGCACACTAGGGGTATCTTGAATCGGAATCCATGAACGGGCATGAATCGCTTGGTTTTGACTAAATAAAAATGGTTTTTCTTTACCCGCAGTTTGCTCAGTCGAAAGCCACTGTAAACCCGATGCCTGTGGCATTGAATGATAATATATTCGTAACTTCTCAGTATTAGATAACGTTTTAATGGTTAATTTAGCCCCTAGCACATCATCATGTTCAGCTAAATTAAAGCTTACTTGTTGCCATTGCCCTGCGCTGTTTTGTGCTAGGATTTTATTGATAACAAGATCGCGTGTATCTAAAACAACCTCAGTGCTATTAGTATCCAGCCACTTTAATGAAAGTTCAGCGAAACCTGATAAAGATTTATTGTCAAAGTCGACATTAAGATCTAAATAAAGATGTGTAGTGACAACTTGGCCATAGTTAGCATAAGTATAAACATCGGTAAGTGTTGATGGTTTTGCTGCAACTTTTGTCGAAATCAACAAAAATAGAGTTAACATTGTAAGTGATATAAAACCAATAAAACTTTTCATTTAGTTTTCTTTAAAATATATAAACAGAAAAAAGAAGTTTGCAGATTATACCAATTTCATTCATTAGGTGATCTATTTTATACGTTGGAAAAATCATCAAACACAAAGCGTTTACTTTACTAATCAATTGTTTTAATTATTAAATAAGGAGTCTTGTACAGAGGTATTAGTGGTATTAGTGGTATTGCTTTCATAAAGCAAGTTAAATATATTTAATTAAAGGTATTCAAAATATAGTGATTAAAAAAACGCAGATGATTTTCACCTGCGTTAATATTTAGTACATGTGTTGACCACCGTTAATAGATAATGTTGAGCCAGTAACAAAACCAGCCTCATCAGCTACGAGAAACAATACTGATCGAGCAATATCTTCTGGTTGGCCTAAACGCCCTACAGGTATAGTCCGAACTATTTTAGCTAAAACTTCTTCAGGAACTGCTCGAACCATGTCTGTTTCAACATAACCAGGTGCAATAGCGTTAACTGTAATACCTTTTCCAGCACCTTCTTGTGCTAAAGCTTTAGTAAAACCATGAATACCAGATTTAGCTGCTGCATAATTTACTTGACCATATTGACCTGCTTGGCCATTTACAGAACCTATATTAACAATACGTCCAAATGAACGCTCCCTCATTCCTTCAATAACAGCACGAGAGGTATTAAAACAAGATGATAAATTGGTTTGAATAACAGCGTTCCATTTCTCAAAGTTCATTCTATGCATAGTACCATCTCTGGTAATTCCTGCATTATTTACAAGAATATCAATTGGCCCAATTTCAGACTCTATAGTTTGGATGCTTTTATTTACACTTTCAAAATCGCTCACATCAAATTTAGCTGTTTGAATTCCCGTACGCTCTGTAAACTCTTGAGCGGCTTGATCATTACCCGCATAGTTTGCGATAACCGTATAACCATGCTCTTTCAACATAACGCTAATAGATTCACCTATTCCACGGGTTCCACCTGTTACTAATGCAATACGTCCCATAACTGTACTCCTGTTATATGTTATTATTGTTATCCCTATTACTGTTCAAGTAACAAGGTAATTCTTTTTAAAGAAAAGTATTATTTTTATCACTTAACGTTGTGCCAATATCTGGTGAAATAATATCAAAAGAATAATTTGACATACTTACTCATCCATTGTCAAAGCCATTTTAATGCGATAATGATCATATCTATCACGAACTTTACGCTATCGTAATTCTACGCTTGACTCTAATTCTGACGTTAGATAGACATTCATCATCTTGATTCTATTTAATTAAAAAAGCAAGTATATTTATTGAATACACAGGGTAACCGCATTTAACTCAACCTATCAGTTAATAATTTAATTAAATGATTTTACGCTATTGATCGATATTAATTATCGTGCCACATATATCGTGCCATATAATTTTTTTAATTATAATGAGATAGACTCAAGAATAAATTGCGTAGAAACAGGTGACTTATATTACTAAGCATGATGATATATCCCCCTAAATATTCAACATTTAAAGATATGACATGAGTTAAAAAAATCATGGGCGAGACGTTTGATTAATTAAAACAAGACATCCCTAAGTAAAATAATGCAAAAGCAATTATCAGCCAATATCGCTATGAAATTGAAAGCAACGCAGTAGATGGAATTTTAAAACACTTAAAAGCACGCCGTTTTAATGATTATGGGGATAGGCCTAAAAATTCGTGGCCAATATTACTTGATCACTTCAACAATACTTCAAAATTCCTTTTTCAAAGTACCAGAAAAAATTATTTACATTTGTTGCATTTGAATTACAACCCTTCGATTTTTACCACGGCCAAGTGTTGTATTGTTAGAGGCAATATGGCGCTTCTCACCATAACCTGTGGCATCAATTCTGTTAATATCAATTCCGTTTTGCACAAAATAATCTCGCACTTGGTTTGCACGTCGTTCTGATAATTTCAAATTAGACCAACGACCGCCGTAACTATCTGAGTAAGCATCAACTAAAACGAGTTCTAAATTAGGATCTAAACTCAAATACTCTCGAATCATATTGATACGACGCTGTGAGGCTTTAGTAAACTTATCACTGTTTGATTGATAATTTAATACAGTATAAGCAATATCATCAAAACTATAATTTAACAAGTTACCAACACAAGTAACAAAATTTCGGTAAGCACTGTTAAAACGAGCTGTTGACAGCCCTACTGAAATTTTATTTTGGTTACTATACCAATCATCATAATAAAAAGTTGGACTCATACCCTGCTCTAATTCACTTAGCATGATCCAAGCTGCTTTCTTAGGTAAACTAGGGTTAAATTGCTTATGCAGTTTCATATTAGCTAAAACACGACCACCATAACCAGGTCGCCATTTTGGTGATTCACTACGAACTTGAGCAAGAGAGTAACTATCAGGTAATAGCAGCATATCAAGCTCAAACTCCATATTTAAATCGCGACTTGCTTTAGCATAAAAGCGCGCTTGACCATAGTGAGGAATTTGATGTGCTAATGTACATTGTAAGCGAGAGTTATCAGCTAGTTGCCATTGAGAATTACTGATATCAGCACTGTATTGTCGAATACCAGCGTCTGCGCTATTGACAAAAACATCAATAAAAATACTTACAATAACACCAGAAACTAAAAGGAATATTGCAGATAAATTTTTTTTAATAGATATCTTTTTTTTCATACATTACAACAAAGTGATTTAAGCGACATAGAGTATATCGCCCTAAACTCAAATAACTTTAACACATTTATCCATTGATTTTTCTAATACTAAACTTAAAGTCCGCTTAACCTCGTTTTTGAAAGACTTTTCTGAGATAATTAGCGTAAATAATCAAGTAAATCTATTAGCATTAATAAACATGTCAGAAAATTCAAATAAAATACAGCAAAAAAACACCAATAAAAACATTAACAGCGAACAAAAAAAACCTTTATTTTCTAAAAGATTTCGCGGCTATTTTCCCGTTGTCATTGATGTCGAAACGGCTGGATTTAATGCACAAACAGACGCTTTATTAGAAATAGCAGCGTCTGTTTTAACGCTTGATGAAGACACTGAAAAACTATCCATTGATGAAACTATTCAATTTAATGTTAACCCTTTTGAAGGGGCAAATTTAGAGCCAAAAGCATTAGAATTTACAGGCATTGATCCAACTAATCCACTACGTGGTGCAGTTGATGAAGAAGTTGCGTTAAAAGCATTATTTAAATTAGTAAGAAAAAAAATGAAATTGGCTGGCTGTCAACGAGCGATTATCGTTGCTCATAATGCAGCATTTGATTTAAGCTTTTTAAACGCAGCCACTACTCGCTGTAAAATAAAACGTAGTCCATTTCATGCTTTTGTCAGTTTTGATACCACCACACTTGCTGGCCTTGCTTTAGGTCAAACGGTATTAGCAAAAGCTTGTGATACCGCTAACATTGACTTTAACAATAGTGAAGCACATTCTGCACTTTATGACACTGAAAAAACAGCAGAATTATTTTGCCATATTGTCAACAAATGGCATGACTTGGGTGGTTGGCCATTGGCTACACCAGTAATAACTGATAAGTAATACCAACATCACTAAATAGGTAATAATTTATACTTGTTAAAATCACCAATTACTGCGTTATTTATTTAATAATTAGAACAACTCATTATTGAAAATAGTATAAAAAGTTGTCATTGATAGACACAAAAAAACCGCTTGCGCGGTTTTTTTATTTTTTAACTTACAAATTATTACGCAAAAGCTGTGCTTTTATAATTTATCAGCATTATCCGTAAGGTAAGCAGCAACACCTTCTGTCGTGTCAACCATACCTTTATCACCTTTTTTCCAACCAGCTGGGCAAACTTCACCATGATCTTGGTGAAATTGTAAAGCATCAACCATACGCAACATTTCATCAACATCACGACCTAGTGGCAAATCGTTTACTACTTGATGGCGAACATTACCTTCTTCATCAATTAAGAATGAACCACGAAATGCAACACCTGCTTCTGGATGTTCAACATCATAGGCTTGACAAATTTCATGCTTAACATCAGCAACTAAAGTATATTGAACTGGGCCAATACCACCATCATTTACTGCTGTATTACGCCATGCATTATGAGAAAATTGTGAATCAATAGACACACCAATCACTTCTACACCACGGTTTTTGAATTCTTCCATACGGTGATCAAAAGCTAAAAGCTCAGACGGACATACAAAAGTAAAATCTAATGGGTAGAAAAACACTACCGCTTTTTTACCTTTAATAGCTTCGCTTAAAGTAAAACTATCAACAATTTCACCACTACCTAATACTGCTGCTGCAGTAAAATCTGGTGCTGGACGACCAACTAATACACTCATTTTATGCTCCGTTTTTGTTATTAACAATTAATTTCAAGAAAAAAAATCTCAACCAAGTTTAAACATTGTGCTATTTAAAAAAAATTCAAGACGAATAGATATTTAGTATAAAAATTTATTCTACACTTACGTTATCAGATACATTGTTAGCTGTTGCTTCTTTTACTAAGGTTTGTAGTTCACCTTGTTGGAACATTTCTAAAATAATATCACAACCACCGACTAACTCACCCCCAACCCACAACTGTGGAAAAGTTGGCCAATCAGCATATTTTGGTAACTCTGCGCGAATGTCTGAGTTTTGTAAAATATCTACGTAGGCAAACTGTTCTCCGCAATTAATTAATGCTTGTGATGCTTGAGATGAAAACCCACAACTTGGTAATTTTGGTGAGCCCTTCATATATAATAATACGGTATTTTCACTTATTTGTTCTTTAATACGTTCAATAGTATTCATAACTGCCTCTAAAAAATAAATATATCTTAGGTTAAATTAAATCTTTAACACTGATGTGGTGATTAAAAATAAACTTTCAACCACACATCACAGACTTAAAAATTAACTAAGTAAAAGCTATACACTATACTAACAATGTAGTATAAATTTAATACTTGAGTATTTTACTCAGGTTTTAGTAAAAACACACCTTTTTTTAATGACCTTTTAATGGAGAGCGCTATGGCTATTGAATTACCTTCACTACCTTATGAACAAAATGCATTAGAGCCACATATTTCTGCTGAAACTTTATCGTTTCATTATGGAAAACACCATAATACTTATGTGGTAAAACTTAATGGTTTAATTAAAGGCACAGAGTTTGCAAACAAATCACTTGAAGATATTGTAAAGTCATCAACTGCTGGCGTATTTAATAATGCAGCACAAATTTGGAATCATACTTTTTACTGGAATAGCTTAAGCCCAAATGGTGGCGGAGAGCCTAACGGCTCCTTAGCTGATGCAATTATTGCAAATTTTGGCTCTTTTACTGAGTTTAAAGCTAAGTTTACCGACAGTGCTATTAATAATTTTGGCTCTAGCTGGACTTGGCTGATTAAAAAGTCTGATGGCAGCTTGGCCATTATAAATACTTCAAATGCAGCAACACCGCTAACAGACGATGGCGTAACACCACTTATTACTGTTGATTTATGGGAACATGCTTATTATATTGATTACCGTAATTTGCGCCCTAAGTATATGGAAGCATTCTGGGCATTAGTTAATTGGAATTTTGCTCAAGAAAATTTTAGTTAAATTGAAAGTCTAGTACATAATAAAAAACGAGCATTTATATGCTCGTTTTTTTATTCGACTAAAGATCTTGCTTATGAAATTCTGTTCATTATTTTTGTGCGAAAAGGCAGGTAAATGATAATTGAAATTGATTAAAAGCAACAAACTTTTCCAATAAAGGCTGATAAATGCCAAAATTGTGTAAATTTGAATTCACTTCTTTATATTCACCTTCAAGGATTGCTAATCCATAACAAGTTGCCTCTAAGCTCGACAAAGCATTTTTTCTTGAAACTTTTCGAATGACATACTGACCATTTTCTGCCAATATTTGTGGCAAACAAACGTGTGGTAATTGTTGCAACTTTTTAGATAACATGAATATACGATATGCTTTTTTCCAAGTACCATCAATAATAATCAGGCAAAGCGGTTTACCACTTTGTTGAGCAGCGCTATCTTGTTGGTAGTATTGAGAAAATGTTATTTCACTAGATTGCTCTGATGGATAAAGTAATAAGGCTTGGTGACTAGCCATTATTTTTTCAAGCGGTTTGTTTTTTGAAAAATCTTCGCCAATAATGACCTGACAGCTAGCTAAGGATTTTGATAATAAGGCAACCGTGCCTTTCGTTTGCTTAACTTCACTAGGGTGCTGTAATACAATAACAGGGATGCTGTTACTTGTACTAATAATAAAATGACAAATGCAAGCATTACTAGGTCGTTGGCAGTTTTTACATAAAATTCTAGGCATTAAATATAATATTCTTGCTATACACCCTTGATAGAAGTCATTATCATACCAATAATTAAGCCATATTAAACATAATAAAACAAATTTTGGAGAATTCACCCATGAGTGACGTTAGACATTGCCCTTTACTTATTTTAGGCTCAGGTCCTGCTGGTTATACTGCTGCGGTATATGCAGCACGAGCTAATTTAAACCCTGTAATGATCACTGGCATGCAGCAAGGTGGACAATTAACAACAACAACAGAAGTAGAAAACTGGCCTGGTGATGCTGATGATTTAACAGGTCCTGCTTTGATGGAGCGTATGCAAAAGCATGCCGAGAAATTTGATACTGAAATAGTGTTTGATCATATCAACAAAGTGGACTTCTCAAAGCGCCCTTTCACTTTAACAGGTGATAATTGTAGTTACACCTGTGATGCTTTAATTATTTGTACTGGTGCATCAGCACAATACTTAGGCTTACCTTCTGAAGAGGCCTTTATGGGACGTGGCGTTTCAGCTTGTGCTACCTGTGATGGTTTTTTCTATAAAAACCAAAAAGTAGCTGTCGTTGGTGGTGGTAATACTGCTGTAGAAGAGGCTCTTTACTTGTCTAATATCGCTAGCGAAGTACATTTAGTCCATCGCCGCGATACTTTTCGTAGCGAAAAAATATTAAGTGATCGGTTAGCTGAAAAAGTTAAAAATGGTAATATAGTACTTCATACTGATCGCACATTAGATGAAGTGTTAGGCGATAACATGGGCGTAACAGGTTTACGCTTAAAAGATACGAAATCTGACACCACTGAAGAAGTTGATGTGGCTGGCGTATTCATTGCCATTGGACATAAACCAAACACTGATATTTTTAATGACCAACTGGCAATGGAAAATGGGTATCTGACCATTCAAAGTGGCACTCAAGGTAACGCCACTCAAACAAGCATTGAAGGTATTTTTGCTGCGGGCGATGTTGCTGATCATATTTATCGCCAAGCTATAACGTCTGCTGGTGCGGGCTGTATGGCCGCTTTAGACGCTGAACGTTACTTAGATAGCCAATAAATCAAACGAACAGACGTAGCTAAGACCAAATTATGAGCCAAGTTCTTCATCAATTAACCTATGATAACTTGGCTTTTCCTTCTGTAAACTGCGCATTAAGTGAGCCTAATGGTTTACTCGCTATTGGTGGTGATTTGCAAACTAAGCGTTTAATTAACGCCTACAGCCAAGGAATATTTCCTTGGTACAGTGAACATGACCCGTTAATGTGGTGGTCTCCGAACCCTAGAGCGATTATCAAACTTAACGAGCTACGAATAAACCGTACTTTACGTAAAAAGATCAAAAAACACCCTTACAAAATCACCTTAAACACCGCCTTTGAGCAAGTAATAAAACGATGCGCTAATGCACCTTTTCGCAATGACGGCACATGGGTTTTACCTGAAATGATTGCTGCTTATATAAGTTTACATCAGCAAGGTTTTGCCCACTCAATTGAAATATGGCAATTAAACGACAATAATCAACAAACTTTAGTGGGTGGTTTATATGGCGTCGCTATAAATGGTTTTTTTTCAGGGGAGTCAATGTTTTATACTCAAGCTAATGCTTCAAAATTTGCCTTAGTTGCTTTAGCACAGCTACTTGAATTAATAAATATTAACTTTATTGATTGCCAAATGCTTAACCCTTTTTTAATTGATATGGGCGCAGTAGAGGTTTCACGTGACGATTTTATAGTGCTTAAAAAAGATGCTTTAACTAAAAGCGTGATAGCTAACTTTTGGCAACCACGAGAGCTTTACTTAAGATAAAAGGTATAATTTAGCGTAATGAATAAAAGCGACAGTAGTTACAACGTAGGTATAACCAAAACTTTTCCTTGCAGTTATTTACCTAACAAGGAAGAGCGTTTATTAATTGCTGTTGATGAACGACTACAAAATAGTCAAAGCTATAGTCTTTTAATGACAGAGGGCTTTCGTCGTAGCGGAGATCAAGCATACCGACCACATTGTCCTAGCTGCAATGCTTGTCAATCAATTAGAGTATTAGTGAATGAATTTATATTGTCAAAAAGCCAAAAACGTTCAAAGAAAAGAAACGCTTCATTTGTTATCGAAGTTTCTAAGCAATTAAAAAATAGTTACTACCCTTTATATGAACAGTATATTAATACTTTTCATCAAGACGGTAGTATGTTTCCTGCTAATTTTTCTCAGTTTAAAAGCTTTCTTAGTTCAACTTTAACCTCGCCAATATTTATAGAAACATGGGCTCAACCAGAGCATGACAACAATCAATATAAAGATAAGCAGCTCATTTGTGTGGCAGTTACTGATGTACTCACCAATGCTTTATCGGCAGTTTACACTTTTTATCATCCTGATTATAAACGTAGTGGTTTAGGTGTATTTTCTATCCTGACTCAAATTGATTTATGCAAAAAACAAGCGTTACCCTTTTTGTATTTAGGTTATCAAATTGAACATTGTAAAAAGATGAATTATAAAAACAAATACTTTCCTTTTGAAAAATTTGTTGATCAAGAGTGGTTACTTGTAGAAAAAACAGCCTCAATAGTAAATAAACCAGTGTAATGCTTTACTTTATCCATACAATTAGGCATTATTCGCGCAGATTTTTTTATCGGTCACAAGTTCTAACAAATTATATTCATTGCCATATTGCATTGATAGTTTGTTTGCACAACATACAGAGGTTTAGCGCCCCATGGCGAAAGAAGAAAATATTGAAATGCAAGGTACGGTTTTAGATACCCTACCTAACACTATGTTCCGAGTTGAATTAGAGAATGGGCATGTAGTTACTGCTCATATTTCAGGTAAAATGCGTAAAAATTACATTCGTATTTTAACTGGCGATAAAGTAACCGTTGAACTGACACCTTACGATTTATCTAAAGGTCGCATTACTTTCCGCGCTAGATAGCTTTAGGTTAAATAGTTTTAAACCTAAACGGTTCTTTTCAAAGTAAAGTGATCTTTAAAACGTGTTAAATTTAAAATAAAACCAGTATTCTATTTAAGAACTACTGGTTTTTTTATGTCGGGTTGAAAGCAACGATGTTATTAGAAATTTAAACCGTTTAAAGAACACTTAGTTAGTCTTAGTCAGTAAAATAACCAAATCATCTTCGCTTAACACTGCTACCCCTAAATTTTGCGCTTTGATTAATTTCGATCCCGCCTTTTCGCCTGCAACTAAAAAATCTGTTTTAGCTGAAACACTACCTGATACTTTTGCACCCAATGCTTGTAATGCGGCTTTAGCATCACTACGCCCCATTTTTCTTAATGTACCCGTTAATACAAACACTTTCTCTGCTAAGGGTAATTCATCTGCACTTTTCACCATAATATCAGGCCAAGTCATGAGAGCCGTTAAGGATGATACAACGGAGATATTATGTTCTTCTTTAAAGAAGTTAACGATATTTTTAGCAACTATTTCTCCAACATCATCAACACGTTGTAATGTATCAAAACTTGCATTTTGTATTGCAGATAAAGAAGCAAAATAATTAGCTAAATTAGCCGCAGTCGCTTCACCGACTTCACGAATACCCAATCCATAAATAAATTTTGCCAATGTAGTTTGCTTAGCTTTATCTAACGAAGCAATTAAGTTCTTGGCTGATTTTTGTCCCATGCGTTCCATGGTACTAATTTGGATCTCTGTTAATCTAAATAAATCTGCTGGCGTATTTATAAGGTTTTCGTCTACCAATTGTTCAACTAACTTATCACCCAAACCATCAATATCATGAGCTTTACGTGAAGAAAAATGTTTTATTGCTTCTTTTCTTTGTGCCTGACAAAAAAGTCCTGCGGTACAACGTAATACCGCCTCCCCTTCAGCTTTAGTAACCACTGAATGACATACGGGACAAGTCACAGGAAATGTTATATCAACTGCACTTTCAGGGCGTTTATTTAACACGACAGAAACTATTTGAGGAATCACATCACCTGCACGTCGAATAATCACGCTATCCCCTATTTTTAAGCCTAAACGCTCAATTTCATCTTGATTATGTAGTGTTGCATTAGAAACAGTAACACCACCAACAAAAACAGGTTTTAATCTAGCAACAGGGGTTATTGCACCTGTGCGCCCTACTTGAAACTCAACGTCTTCAACAATGGTTAATTCTTCTTGCGCAGGGAATTTATAGGCCATAGCCCAACGCGGTGCTCTGGCCACAAAACCAAGTTTTTCTTGTAGCCCTATATTGTCAACTTTAAGTACAGTACCATCAATCTCGTAACTTAATTGGTCACGTTTTGTTAAAATATCTTGGTAGAAGTCTTCTACTTGTTGTTCACTTTCTAACAAGCGAACCTCTGGACACATCGGTAAACCTAGCGCTTTAACTTGACATAAACGTTGATAATGCGAAGTTTTTAAAAAATGTCGTTCATTTGTCGACATACGACCAACAAAACCGAAACCATAGGCATAAAAAGCCAAATTACGCTTGGCAGTAATTTTAGAATCAAGTTGTCGCAAACTGCCCGCTGCCGCATTTCGAGGATTCGCAAAAGACTTTTCACCTTTCTTTTTAGCTATTTCGTTTAATTGTTCAAAGCTGGCTTTAGGCATGAATACTTCACCGCGTACCTCAAGTACATTCGGGTAATCTACGTCGGTTATACCAATAAGTTTTAGCGGAATTGATTTAATAGTACGAATATTCTCCGTGATATTTTCACCCGTGTTACCATCTCCCCTTGTTGCAGCTTGTACTAAGACACCCTGCTCATAACGTAAGCTTACCGCTAAACCATCAAGTTTTGGCTCTGCACAAATAATGACTGGATCCGTCATTTTTAGCCTATCTTGAATACGCTTTACAAAAGCTTGCCACTCCTTTGCTGAAAAAACATTATCCAGCGATAACATAGCAACTTGGTGTTTCACTTGGCTAAAGGCTTTTAATGCTTCTCCCCCTACTTTTTGACTCGGGGAGTCTAAGGATTTTAATTTAGGAAAGTTTTTTTCAATCGTTATCAATTCACGCATCAAGCGATCATATTCAACATCTGGTACGCTTGGTTGGTCAAGTACGTAATATTGGTAATTATATTGATTGATTTCTTCGTGAAGTTTGCTTACTTGTGCAGTTAGCTTGGCAAGTGACTCAGGCATAATTTGAACTCTGTACTTTTAGATAAGCACTTATAAGAATGTGTTTCTGAAATTGACGTACT
>JQIA01000262.1_pt1 | contig 25223 bp, 29 predicted proteins | sample 811431 | NCBI WGS metagenome assembly JQIA01 (sample SAMN02998118, study PRJNA258478) | marine sediment metagenome | biome: marine; feature: seafloor; material: sediment; isolation source: oil-polluted sediment collected from 3 locations (0.5 km, 0.7 km and 0.9 km)... | place: USA: Gulf of Mexico ...
CAAAACTGTAGATCCTTGGGCTGGCAGTCATTTTGTAGAAAAACGAACGGAAGAAATAGCAAATAAGGCTTGGGAATTAATCCAAGAAGTAGAAGAATTAGGAGGAATGACTAAAGCTATTGAGACTGGAATTCCTAAATTAAGAATTGAAGAAGCCGCAGCAAAAAAACAGGCTAGAATAGATTCTGGACAAGATATAATCGTAGGTGTTAATAAATACAGATTAAAAAAAGAGGATCCATTACAGATTTTAGATGTGGATAATCAGAAGGTTCGACTTTCACAAATTGAACGATTAAATCGTATTAAATTGGAAAGAGATTCGCAAAAAGTAAAAGAGACTTTATTAAAATTAACTCAAAGTGCTAAGACAGGTGAACAAAATTTATTAGATTTAGCTATTGAAGCTGCTCGAGAGAGAGCAACTTTAGGAGAAATTAGTGATGCTTTAGAAGAAGTCTTTGGTAGACATAAGGCACAAATTAAATCGTTTAGTGGTGTGTATAGTAAAGAAATTAAAAAAGACCCATCCTTTAAAAAAGCAAGAGAACTTGCCAATAAATTCGCAGAATTAGAAGGAAGACGTCCTCGTATTATGATTGCAAAAATGGGACAGGATGGCCATGATCGTGGTGCAAAAGTAGTAGCTACAGGTTATGCAGATGTCGGCTTTGATGTGGATATTGGCCCCTTGTTTCAAACTCCAAAAGAAGCAACACAACAGGCAATTGAAAATGATGTGCATATCTTAGGAATTTCCTCTTTAGCAGCAGGGCACAAAACTTTGGTTCCAAAAGTAATTGAAGAACTTAAGAAATTTGGTCGCGAAGATATTATGGTTATTGTAGGTGGTGTTATACCACATCAAGATTACCAATTCTTGTTTGATGCTGGAGCGATTGCTGTATATGGTCCTGGGACTAGAATTAGTGATGCAGCAATAGATTTGCTAACCATTTTGATTGATTCTATTGACTAAACAAAGAAATTATAACATTAAAACGGAAAGACTAGGCTTACGAAATTGGCTGCCTAGTGATGAAGCCCCTTTTTCTGAAATGAGTCAAGATAAAGAGGTGATGAAATACTTTCCAAAACTTCTTAGTAAAGAAGATTCTAAAAATTTTATTGCCAGAATGCAAAATCATTTTGATACTTATGGTTATTGTTATTTTGCAATGGATATATTAGAAACTGGAGAGTTTATTGGTTTTACTGGTATTTTAAATCAAAATTATAAAAGTAAATTCACTCCTTGTGTGGATATTGGTTGGCGATTAAAAAAGAGTGCTTGGGGAAATGGCTATGCTACAGAAGCTGCAAAGGCTTGTTTGGGTTTTGCTTTTTCAGAATTAGACCTTAATGAAATTTACTCCTTTGCTACAATTAATAACAAAGGTTCTGAAGCAGTAATGAAAAAAATTGGAATGAAATATATCGACACTTTCAATCATCCCAGTTTAATTGATCATAAGGAATTAGGAAAGTGTATTGTTTATAAGGTAAATAAAAATTAACATATATGGATTACAAGCAAAAAATGTTGCGAGATGACGCTCTTAAAGGAAAAACAATTGTTGTCACAGGTGGTGGAAGTGGATTAGGAAAAGCAATGACTACTTACTTTTTAGAATTAGGAGCCAATGTAGTTATCACTTCCAGAAATATAGAAAAACTTCAATCTGTAAAAACTGAATTAGAAGCTCAAACTGGAGGAAAAGTGCTTCCTGTACCATGTGATGTCCGAAATTACGATGAAGTTGAAGCCATGGTAAAAGCAGCAAATGATGCATTTGGTAGTGTGGATGTTTTATTAAATAATGCAGCAGGTAATTTTATATCGCCAACGGAACGCCTTTCAGCAAATGCCTTTGACACCATCATTGATATAGTTTTAAAAGGAACAAAAAACTGTACCCTAGCATTTGGTAAATATTGGATTGCTAAAAAGGAAACCAATAAAGTGGTTTTAAACATTGTAACTACTTATGCTTGGACAGGTTCTGCCTATGTAGTTCCAAGTGCTACAGCAAAAGCAGGAGTTTTAGCAATGACACGTTCTTTAGCTGTAGAATGGGCCAAATACGGAATGCGTTTTAATGCAATAGCACCAGGTCCTTTTCCAACAAAAGGAGCTTGGGATAGATTATTACCAGGTGAATTAAAAGAAAAGTTCGATTTATCTAAAAAAGTTCCCTTAAAAAGAGTTGGAGAACACCAAGAATTGGCAAATTTAGCAGCTTATTTAGTTTCCGATTTTTCAGCATATGTTAATGGTGAAGTTATTACCATTGATGGTGGAGAATGGCTAAAAGGCGCAGGACAAATGAATTTATTAGAAGAAGTTCCTGAAGAAATGTGGGATATGTTAGAGATGATGATTCGTTCAAAAAAAAATAAATAGTCCTATTAAATTTTGATAAAAACATTACTCCTATTCTTATTTCTAATACCAGTAATTCTTTTCGGGCAAGAGGATAAAGACGTTCAAACAATAGATGTAAATAAGGGTAGTTCATATATTACTTTTAGTGTCAGCCCTTTTCTTCTTTTTATAAGTCCTCGATGGAATTTTGGATATATAAAAAGTGTAGATGAAAAGATTAAACTAGGTGTTACTGTGGGAATAGGAGCAAGCAGAATAGTATTCGATAATTATAATGCCAGCTTCTCCAATTATTTTATTTGGGAAATTCGACCAGAAGTATATATAATTCACAACCCAAAAAGTAAAGTTTCCATTTATAATTCTGTAGAATTATTTTACATCAATGAAAATGCTGCAGTTAAAAATAGTTATTATATAACCGAAAATGATTTCAATGTTTATTTTAAACAAGCGGATTATAATCGTCAAAAGGTTGGGGCTGTAGTCAATTTTGGAGTTTTCGTTCCATTTTCTAGTTATTTTGGAATGAATTTTTATGCAGGACTTGGTATAAAATGGCGTCAAAATACTTATACCAATGTAGTTCAAGCAGAGCCTTACCCAAATAATTATGATGACTTTTTATGGAGATCCTATTATAGAAAAGAAGGACTAAAGATCGGATTCCAACCCAATTTTGGGGTAAATTTAAATTTTATACTTCAGTAAATTTATTTTTTAAAATTATATTTACTTAGTTTCTTGTCTTGAAAATACTCCATTAAGTTTAAGATTATGCCTTTAAGAACATACTAGAAGTATTAAATTTAATTGTTGATTACCTGTTAACAAAAATCGTTTCTAATCCACGTAATTAATTGTATTTTTAACTCATAATTTTGTTAGAAATTTATGGGAAAAATAATCGCTATAGCGAATCAAAAAGGAGGGGTTGGAAAAACAACCACCTCTATAAATCTTGCTGCTTCTTTAGGAGTTTTAGAAAAGAAAGTATTATTGATTGATGCAGACCCACAAGCTAATGCTTCTTCTGGTTTAGGTGTGGATATTGATACTATTGAAAACGGAACCTATAGGCTTTTAGAACACGCCATAGAAGCAAAAGATGCTATAATACCAACTACTTCACCCAATGTAGACATCATCCCTTCCCATATAGATTTGGTGGCTATAGAAATAGAATTGGTGAATCTTGAAGATAGAGAATACATGCTTAAAAAAGCTATTGCACCTATTTTAGACGATTACGATTATATAATTATAGATTGTGCCCCATCTTTAGGTTTGTTAACTTTAAATGCGCTCACCTCTGCAGATTCTGTTATCATACCAATTCAGTGTGAATATTTTGCTTTAGAAGGTCTAGGAAAGCTATTAAATACCATAAAAAGTATTCAAAAAATACATAATCCAGATTTAGATATTGAAGGGCTTTTATTAACAATGTACGACTCTAGACTTCGACTTTCTAATCAAGTTGTGGAAGAAGTAAAAAAGCACTTCGATAAAATGGTGTTTAAAACAATCATTCAGCGTAATGTGCGTTTAGGGGAAGCACCTAGTTTTGGAGAAAGTATTATAAGTTATGATGCAGGAAGTAAAGGTGCAAATAACTATTTAAGTATGGCTCAAGAGTTAATTGAGAAAAACACACCAAAATAAATGGCAAAAGCAACTAAAAAACAAGCTTTAGGTCGTGGATTATCAGCCTTATTAAAAGATCCTGATAACGATATAAAATCTGTTTCCGATAAAAATGCGGATAAAGTAGTTGGAAGTATCATAGAGTTAGAATTGGAGAACATTGAGATGAATCCTTTTCAACCTCGCTCTAGTTTTAACGAAGATAGCCTAAGAGAGTTAGCTTCATCCATTAAGGAATTAGGGGTTATACAACCCATTACAGTTAGAAAACTTGGATTTAATAAATTTCAATTAGTAAGTGGAGAACGTAGATACCGTGCTTCAAAATTAATTGGTTTAACAAAAATACCTTCCTTTATTCGAATTGCCAATGATCAAGAATCTTTGGAAATGGCATTGGTTGAAAACATTCAAAGGCAAGATTTAGATCCTATTGAGATTGCATTATCCTACCAACGTCTTATCGAAGAAATAGAAGTTACCCAAGAGGAATTAAGCAATAGAGTTGGGAAAAACCGATCTACTATTGCAAATTATTTGCGTTTATTAAAATTGGATCCAATAATCCAAACCGGAATGCGCGATGGATTTATTAGTATGGGACATGGGCGTGCATTGATCAACATAGAAAACTTTGGTAATCAATTAGACATTTACGAAAAAATAATTACAGAAAATCTTTCTGTTCGAGAAACAGAAGCATTGGTAAGACAATTTAAATCCCCTTTTGAAAAAAAGAAAGCCACTAAGAAAAGTGAACTACCTTCCTATTTTAATTCAGCAAAAAAAGAACTTTCAGGGATACTAGATAGTGGAGTTTCTATAAAATTAAGTGATAGCGGAAAAGGTCAGATAAATGTTTCATTTAAAAACAAAAAAGATTTTCTTCGCATCTTGAATATTTTAAAAAGTGAAAAGTAACATTTTCTTTATCTTACTTATATTTCTTACCTCCATAATGGTTGCTCAAGAGATTGATTCTCTATCCGTTAACAAGGAAAATGGATTAATTATTGAAGAGACAACAATTACTAAAGAAGAATATAATCCCCTTGCTCCTGCAAAAGCTGCATTTTATTCGGCAGTTTTACCTGGGTTAGGACAGGCATACAATAAAAAGTATTGGAAAATTCCAATTATTTACGCTGGTATGGGAGTTGGTATTTATTTTTATATTCAAAACGATAAAGATTACGATCGCTTTAGGGATGCATACAAAAGTCGATTAGCTGGTTTTACAGATGATGAGTTTTGGGGAGAGGGAGAAAATCCAATAGTTTCTACAGATCGATTGATAGATGCTCAAAAGAATGCTACAAAAAATAAAAACATGAGTATCTTAGTAACGAGTATTTTTTATTTATTAAATATTGTTGATGCCAATGTTGATGCGCATTTACGACAATTTAATGTTAGTGAAGACCTTAGCTTAGAGCCAAATTTCAACATCAATCCAATCAATTCTCAAAGCAATTATGGGATATCTCTTAAGTACAATATAAAATGAAGATAGCGATATTAGGGTATGGTAAAATGGGAAAAACCATTGAGAAATTGGCCTTACAAAAAGGACATTCCATTGTGGTAAAGTCTACAAGTGCTTCCGAAAATATTAATATTTCTGAAGCAGATGTTGCCATTGAATTCTCCTCACCTAATGCTGCTGTTAAAAACATAAAACTATGTTTAGACAACCATATTCCTGTGATTTCTGGTACCACTGGTTGGTTAGAAAACTATGATGAAGTGATAAAGTTATGTGAAAAGCGTAACGGAAGTTTTATCTATGCGTCCAACTTTAGCGTTGGTGTAAACCTGTTTTTTAATATCAATGAGTATCTTTCAAAACTGATGGAACCTTGGAAAGAGTATAAGGTTTCTATAGAAGAAATTCATCATACACAAAAAAAGGATGCTCCTAGCGGAACCGCGATATCCTTAGCAGAAGGTATTATTAAAAATTCGGATAAAAAAAAATGGAGTTTAGAAGAAGATACCGAAAAGGAATTGAAAATAACATCACAGCGCATGGATGATGTAAAAGGAACGCATATTATAAATTATAATTCAGATATAGATACTATTACCATAAAACACGAAGCACACAAAAGAGAAGGATTTGCAATGGGGGCTATCCTTGCTGCCGAATGGCTTCAGAATAAAAAAGGAGTCTATAGCATGAAAGATGTGCTGAAACTTCCATAAAATAACAATTATGACATTTACAACTTTATTACTTTTTATATTAATAGTACAGCTAATTCACTTTGCAGGAACTTGGAAACTTTATACCCTTGCTGGAAGAAAAGCTTGGGAAGCATTAATTCCAATTTATAATGCAGTAGTTTTAATGAAAATCATTAACCGCTCTCCCTGGTTAACCATTTTACTTTTTATACCAATAGTAAATCTAATTATGTTTCCTGTGGTTTGGGTTGAGACCTTACGTAGTTTTGGAAAAAATAGCAATACCGACACTTTCTTAGGTATTATAACTGGTGGACTTTATATTTATTATATCAACTACACCCAAGATGTAACTTACATTAAGGATCGAAGTTTAAAACCAAAAACAACTGCTGGAGAATGGACCAGTTCTATTTTGTTTGCTATAGTTGCTGCCACCATTGTTCATACCTATGTGATGCAACCCTTCACCATACCAACTTCCTCTTTAGAAAAAACATTGTTAGTAGGTGATTTCTTATTTGTAAGTAAATTTCATTATGGAGCTAGAGCACCAATGACAGCTGTTTCCTTCCCAATGGTTCATGATACTGTTCCTGTATTAGGTAAAAAATCATATTTCTTAGATCCTCAACTTCCTTATTTTAGAATTCCAGGCTTCCAAGATATTAAACGAAATGATATTGTCGTATTTAACTGGCCTACCGATACTCTTATCGATATTAATAACCCTGCTAAAGGCTTTAAGGTAAAACCCCTAGATAAGAAGTCGAATTATGTAAAACGTTGTGTAGGGATACCAGGAGATTCTTTAGAGGTAATAAACGGTTATGTATTTATTAATGGAATACAAAATGAGTTACCAGATCGAGCAAGACTGCAGTTTTCTTATTTTGTAAAAACCAATAGCCCACTTAACCCTCAGCTTTTAAAAGGTCGATATGACATCACAGATCGTTACAATTATAATAGAGAAAATGGTGTTTATGGTTTTGCTGCAATTTCAGACGAATCTGTAGCATTATTAAAAAAGAATCCGAAAGTAATTGAGGTTATAAAGATTGAAAACGAAAAAGGAAAATGGAGCCCTGGTGTTTTTCCACAAGATCCAAGATTTCCTTGGAACACTAAATTTTTTGGGCCACTTTATATTCCTAAACAAGGAACTACTATAGATATTACAATCGAAAACATTCCTCTTTATAAAAGAATTATTGAAGTTTATGAAGGAAGCGAATTGGGGATTAATAATAAAATTTCTCAATCGGGTACGCAAGTATTCTTAAATGGTTCTGAAATTACAGAATATTCCTTTTTACAAGATTATTACTGGATGATGGGAGATAATAGAGATAACTCACAAGATGCGCGTATGTGGGGCTTTGTACCATTTAATCATGTGGTAGGAAAACCCGTATTCGTTTGGATGAGTTTTGACAGTAATGCTCAGGGATGGGATAAAATACGTACAGAACGTCTATTTACAACCGTTGGTGGTGATGGAGAGCCTACTTCATATTTTAAATATTTTGTTATTTTATTAGCAGGTTGGTTTATTTTCGATTTCTTTAAAAAACGTAAGAAAAAAGCATAATATAGATATGAGTTGGATTAAAACGATTTCTTATAAAAATGCGGAAGGAAAGTTAAAAAGCATTTATAATAAAGTTAAAGGTCCAAACGATAGTATAGACAATGTATTATCCATTCATAGTTTACGTCCTCATAGTTTGGTAGGGCATATGTCCTTATATAAAAATGTCTTACACAATTCTAACAATACCCTTCCAAAATGGTATTTGGAAGCTATAGGTGTATATGTTAGCTATTTAAATCAATGCGACTACTGTGTTACACATCACTTTGAAGGATTAAAAAGGCTTTTAAATAATGATGAAAAAGCTTCTAATTTCATGGAAGCAATAAAAAACAACACTTTAGAAGGTTTTTTTGACGCCAAACTATTAGAAGGAATAAAATATGCAGATACGCTAACCAATTCCATGCATACCCTAACTAAATACAACATAGACAAACTTAAAGAATCAGGCTTTTCTGAAGGAGAGATTTTAGAAATCAATCAAGTGACTAGCTATTTTAATTATGCAAATAGAACCGTAAATGGTTTGGGTGTAACTACAAAAGGGGATATTATTGGGCTTTCTCCTAATGATAGTAACGACCCAGATAATTGGAGTCATAAGTAGACAATACTATGAAAACTATTCTTATACATCCTACTTACTTCCCTTCTATTGTCCAGATGGCAGCAATTATACAAGCAGATAATGTAGTATTTGAGGTTTCCGGAAATTACCAAAAGCAAAGCTATCGAAGTCGAGCGTATATAGCGCACAGCAATGGAAAACTAATGCTAAGTATTCCAGTAAAACATTCTGGAGATGGTAATAATATAACTACAAAAGAAGTACAAGTGGAAAATGCTTTTCCATGGCAAAATCAACATTGGAAATCCTTAGAGTCTGCTTATCGAACTTCTCCCTATTTTGAATTTTATGAAGATGATTTAAAACCTCTATTCTTCAATAAAGAAACTTCTTTATTAGAATTTAATTTAAAAGTATTTGATTTGATTTGTGAGCTTTTAGAGATTAAAATCCCATATTCTTTTACAAAGGAATACATGAAAAGTCCTACCCAAATAGATTTGCGTTTTCTTGCCAATTCTAAACTAAAAAAGGAATATTCTCTTGAATCCTACTTTCAGGTTTTAGGTAGTAATTATGATTTTTTACCCAATCTTTCCATTCTAGATTTATTATTCAATGAAGGAACCAATACCATACAGTATTTAGAATCTCAGAAATTAGATTTCTTTTAAAAGTAACTACCAGATAATCGTAGCGCCTACAGGATAATGGTCTGAAAAAGTTGTTTTAATGTTTTCAAAGTTTATCACTTCTAGGTTTTCTGATGCCAAAATATAATCGATACGTGTTGGAAAGGAATCAAACAAATAAGTCGTTCCTAAGCCATTTCCTTTTTCAGTAAAAGCATCATTTAAATTATTAGATAATTTATGATACACATATGAAAACGGAGTATTATTAAAATCTCCACATACCAACACAGGGTATTTGGATGCTTGTTGGTGCTTTTTAACAATTTCCGCTTGTTCTTGTTGCATTTTAAAAGCATTCGATGTTCTTTTAATAAACTTTTCTTTATCTCCTTCTTGTAAAGAACTAATACTAGGCACAATTCCCAGAGATTGCAAATGTAAATTATAAACCCGAAGAGTATCCTTATTTTTTATAACATCTATATATAGTGCATTATTACCAGTATTTTTAAAATCGAATGAACCTTTGTTAATTATAGGGAATTTTGATAAAATAGCATGGCCTAATCTCTCACTATTTCTATAATAAATATACTGATAAGGATATGCTGAAAAATCTACTTCATTTTCAGCATAAAACTCTTGAATACAAATTATATCTGGTTGCTGAGAAGTTAAAATATCAGAAAATGTTTCAGCAACAATTTTCGGTTGAGGTTTTTCATCATAGGCATTAAACAAATGCACATTATAAGATAATACCCTAAGAGAATTTTCAGAGTTAGAATTCTTACTTTCAGAAGAAAATTGAAAAAAAGAACCAAAATGAAAGTGAGCAATAATTAAAACAATTAAAGAAATAACAATTTTTCGTTTCAATTTAAATAACCAATACAGTACAAATAAAATATTTATTATAAGCAAAGGGAAAACTGTCAAGCTCAGTAAAGAAATAGTTGGGAAGCTTTTTGGAGGTACATATGGAAGTATAAATGAAACTATTAATAGAAATGCAACAACCAAGTTGATCCAATAAATAATTCTATTAAAAAGCCCCAACTTTTTTTTCAAACCTATCTGTTGTTAATTATCCTTACCTGCTTTAAAAAGAAAGTCTTTTTCTGCCTTAGTTAAACTTTCATAACCACTTTTTCCAATTTTATCTAAAATGGCATCTATCTTTTTCTGATGTTCTACTTGTGCTGAATTTTTAGAAGTTTTAGATGAAGTCTTATGTTTGGTTCTATGCACTTTTTTAAAAGGTCTTTTGTGTTTTGGTTTAAATTGATTAAAAAACCATTCTATTATATTTTCAAACCATATACCAATATCGTTTCCTTTAGCCAATTGTATAGCATAAATATATCCAAACAAGGCACCTCCCAAATGAGCTAATAGCCCTCCAGCATTTCCAGAAGAAGGCAATTGAATAAGGTCAAATAACACAACAAAAAGTCCGATTTGCCATAGTTTAATTTTGAACATGAAAATTCGAGCTACCGTATTAGGAGTGTATGCTGCTATAAATATCATAATAGCTCTTACTGCAGCTGAAGCTCCTAAAAGTCCACCATACTGTCCATTAAATACAGGAAATAGATTATAGGACAACACATATAACAAACCTCCACTAATAGCTCCTAATAAGTAAATAGTCATAAAACGCTTTGTACTAAACAAATTAATCACATAAGAACCAAACCAATATAAAATGTACATATTCCAGAACACATGCCAAAAACTAAAATGCAAAAAACTATAGGTAATTAGAGACCATGGCTGAACCATGAGAGAAAAAAAGTCGTTAGGTAAAACCAACCACGCAGTCAATTCACCTGGGGGTATTTTAAAAAAGAAAGAACTTAAAAAAATCAATAAAAATATAAGCGTATTAATTACAATAAGCTTTAATACAATATTGGCTTGTTTAAATTGGTATGTTAGGTTGTTAGTATTCAAATCTTTTTCTATTTTCTTTATTTAAAAAATCAATTCCAACGATGAGAATCAAAACTATTCTTTTTCCAATACCAAGACATTATAAAACCAAATAATGCGCCTCCTAAATGTGCAAAATGTGCAATTCCTGTACCGGCTCCAGAGATTCCAAAAAACAAATCACCAGCTAGCATTAATGGAATGAAATATTTTGCTTTAATCGGAACTGGGAAAAATATCAACATTAATTTAGCATTTGGAAACATCATGCCAAAAGCAACTAAAATACCATAAACTGCTCCAGATGCTCCTAAAGCAGGACTGTTAAAAGAATGGTATGCAGATTCTATGGTTTCTAAAGAAACGGTATTTAATATCCCAGGGTTATATAGTCCAGTAATAAACAAATTGGTAATATCTGCTTGACTCATCCCAGCATTAAAAAGAATATCTGAAGCACTATGCACTTGATAATAATTTACTAAAGTATGTATCAAAGCTGCTCCAAAACCTGCAGAGAAGTAAAAAAACAAAAACTTGTTTCTTCCCCACATTTGTTCTAATGGGCTTCCAAACATAAATAATCCAAACATATTGAATAAAATATGCATAATCCCATCACTACTATGCATAAACATATGGGTTAATGGCTGCCATAATTGAAAATTAGGATTCTCAACATAATATAATGAAAACAACCTATAGGCTGTTTCTCCTAACAATTGTGAGCCAATATAAAATATGACATTTACAATTATTAATGCTTTTACGGTATCCGTAATTTTTCCCATTTATTTAAATTTTTTATCTAAATCTGACACATCTAAGGTCATTAATACAGGTTTATTTGTTGGTGATATGGTGGGTTCCTTACAAGCAAAAAGTTGATGAATTAAATGTTCTTGCTCCTCTAAAGTTAATGCTGTCCCTGTTTTAACAGCCAAACTTTTCGCTAAAGACTTAACTAATAAATCATTTTGACTAAAACCGGCTTCAGGCAATTCATTCTTAATATCACTTATTAATTGTTCTAATACACTTTTAATTTCACTTTCCTTAACCGATACTGGAATTCCAATAATTTCAATATCCTCTTTTCCAAACACAGAAAAACCAAAGCCAGTATGCTCTAATTGTTCCTGTATGCTTTTTATTAACTCAATATCTAAAGTAGAAAATTGCAATCGAAGCGGAAATAAAAGTTGCTGACTAATGGCTTCTTTTACAGTAATATTCTTTAATAAGCTTTCATATAAAACTCTTTGATGCGCTAAATTTTGATGAATTACCATCAATCCACTTTTAATAGGGCTAATAATGTATTTATTCTGAAGTTGAAAAGTAATATCACTGGGTGCATTGCTTTCTGCTTCAAAAAAACTTCCTGTAAGCTCTTCACTTTCAAATTCAATGGATGCTATATCCATTTGACTTTCTTCATTTTTTAAGCCCACATACATGGCTTCCCAAGAACCAGTTGCAGTCGAACTCACCTGTCTTGAAGCATGTCGTTGAGATGGGTTATCCCCTTGCAAAGAAAATTTTGAACCGCTTAGTTTGGTTTCTCTTTCAAATGGATTGAAATTTCTATCCACTTCAATAGTAGGTGCTACCGGGCTTTTTTTATCGTATTCGTAAGGAGTATCCAAATCTGAATCCTTCTTAAAATCTAAGATTGGGGCAATACTAAATTGTCCTAAACTATGCTTTACAGTAGCCCGAAGCATTGCATAAATGGAATGCTCATCATCAAATTTAATTTCGGTCTTTGTAGGATGAATATTAATATCAATAGATTTTGTATCTACTTCTAAAAATAAAAAATAACCAGGATGTGCTCCTTCTTTAATCAAGCCATCAAAAGCAGAAAGAATGGCATGGTGTAAATAATGACTTTTAATAAATCGGTTGTTTACAAAAAAGAACTGTTCTCCTCTACTCTTCTTCGCAAATTGAGGCTTAACAACAAAACCTTCTACTTTTACTATATCTGTTTCTTCGGAAACAGGAACTAATTTTTCGTTGGTTTTAGCTCCGAAAATATTTACAATTCGCTGCCTAATATTGGACGATGGAAGGTTAAAAACAGGTGCCCCATTGTTTAGCATGATAAATTCTATTTGGGGATGTGCCAATGCAACTCTATGAAATTCATCGATGATATGACGTGTCTCTACAGTATTGCTCTTTAAAAAGTTTCTTCGAGCAGGAATATTATAAAAAAGATTCTTTACCGATATGGTAGTACCCGTTGGGACTACAGCTGCCTCTTGCGAGGTGACTTCACTTCCCTCTATGCTAATTTCTGTACCAATCTCTAAATCTTCTGTTTTGGTTTTTAATTCTACATGAGCAATTGCTGCTATAGATGCCAATGCCTCTCCTCTAAACCCTTTGGTATGCAGATTAAATAAATCTTCGGCAGTACGTATTTTTGAAGTTGCATGACGCTCAAAACTTAAGCGTGCATCGGTAGTACTCATTCCTAAGCCATTATCAATAACCTGAACCAATGTTTTACCAGCATCTTTAATAAGAAGTTTTATGGAAGTCGCTTTAGCGTCTATTGCATTTTCTAACAACTCCTTTACAACAGAAGCTGGTCGTTGTACAACTTCTCCTGCGGCAATCTGATTGGCTACATGATCTGGTAATAATTGAATGATATCTGCCATTATACTAATTGAAAAAAATTGACAAATCGAACTCAATAATGAAAAGGAAAATAAGAATAAAAATAGTAAAAATTAGAAGTACTACTTTATTTGATCTCTTATCTGATGAAGTTTTAAGATCTTCCCAAACCGTGGTAAACTTAGATTTTAAACCATTTTTAGACCCAACTGTGGTCCTAAATTTATCAAACTTATGTTCTATTTGATATGGATTTCCTTCCCCATTATCATCAAAATAACGAGGTTCATACCCAAATTTTTTATTCTTTCGAGATTTTAACATTCCCATATATCAAATGTACTTAATTTAGATTAGTTTTTTAAAGGTTTTAACAGCCTTAGTATTAACAATAGTTATACCAATTGTAATTTCTGCTATAAAAATTACTTCGTCTTTGTATCGAGTGTATTTAATACAAATCGCAGTTCAGAATAAGAAAATTTGTCATCTACTTTGTTTTTTAAATCAGACAGTCCTTCAAATTTGACACTTTGAATACTCTTTTTAATTTCAGAATATTTTTTTTCTGAAATAATGTCAAATATTGAAACTTCCCCAGTTGTTATAAATGAAGACAAGTGACCTTCGATTGTCCCAATAACTAAATCTCTTTTTAATGCTATTTCAGAAATAGACATCCCCTTTTTAAACATTTGAAGGCTTACTAACTTTGTATTTTCTTTTTTTGGTTTTTTTTCTTCTAAATCAATTTCCTTAATCTCAATATTATTTTCATCTGCATATTCATTAATGATTTCAAGAATATCGTCCCCATATTTTTCTATTCGCACTTTTCCCATTCCATTAACAACTTTTAATTGTTTTTTGTTGAGGGGGAGCATTTCACACATTTCATAAAGTGATCGTTGTGTAAATATTTGATAATGCGCTACATCTTCTTCTGTTGCGATTATGCTTCTTAAATTTCTAAGAGTTTCAAATAATATAGGATGGTCTGTTGTAGCTTTGAATTCCTTTTTTCCCTTTGTTTTCTCTGTTTTCTCTTCTTTCTGAAGTATTGCTTTTGCCCTTAATTTTAAATATTCTTTAATAGAAAACTCATTTGTCAATCCACGTAAACAATATAATTTATTTGAAATAATAGTTTCCATAGCATCAAGATGCCTTTCAAAATCTTTTTTTAGAGACTTGTCTTCTGTAGAAAATGTTATTCGTTCAAATGGTTCTTTAATTTTCTCGTTGGTATGTTTGATATAATAGACTATCGCCTTTTTAATTCTTTCTTGAATAGCAGGATCTTTTTCGGGAGAAATAATATCTTTAGATAAGTTATTTAATTGACTTTTAAAACCAGCATTTATTTTTAGAATACTAAGTATACCTTCATCTTTTAAATGTTCTAGAGGTACAATTATATTTCCTTCAAAACTGTTTTTATTGGTGTAATAAATATCGATAAGTCTATTAATGGGAAATAATAAAATGTAATAGTTTAATAATTCTTCTATTAAGTTTAATTGAAATGCTTTTTGAGATTGATTTAATAGGGCTTCATCGGGTTGATTTTTAGTTACATTTTCATTAAATACAACAACTCTGTTATCGGTAATAATACTCTCATTATTTATCGGGCTCATAAGCACTAGACCTTCTAAAGTCTTGCACCTACTTAATGCAACGTATGTTTGCCCATGAGCGAAAGAAGATTTTGCATCGATAATTGCTTTTTCGAAAGTAAGCCCTTGACTTTTATGAATGGTTATTGCCCAAGCAAGTCGCAATGGAATCTGAGTAAAAGAACCGATTATATTTTCTGAAATCTCTTTTGTTTCAGGATGAATAGTATAATTAACATTATCCCATTTTTCAGCAGTTATCAAAATGTTTTCAGAATCATTAGGACATTGGACACTAACTTCATCTTTACTCAAGGAAATGATTTTCCCAATTTTACCGTTGTAATATCTTTTTTCTGGACTACTATCATTTTTAATAAACATCACTTGTGAACCAACCTTTAGCTTTAATTCTTCAAGAGTTGGATAAGAATACTCTTGAAATTTACCTTCAATTTGTGCTTGAAATTTTAAAGATTCACATTCTAGTTTATTTAATTCAATTTCATTTATAGTATTGGCTCGATGATTATGAGTAGTTAGGGTAATATATCCTTCTTCATTTTTAGATGAAAAATCAGGAATACACCTATTATTTAATTCTTTAGCCGATTTTTCTGAAAGCTTATTGTTCCTTATTTCATTTAATATTTCAATAAATTTCTGATTGTCTTGTCTATAAATATGCTTTAACTCAATACTTATTGCTTTTGCCTCATTAAAAGCATTGCTACTAAAAAAATAAGGAGTTTTATAATGTGGTTTTAACATCTCCCATTCATGGTCTTTAACAACGGGAGATAGTTGTTGCAAATCTCCAATCATCAATACCTGGACACCTCCAAAAACTTTATTCCTATTTTTATAGCGTCTTAATACCTGATCAATACCATCTAATAAATCGACCCGAACCATACTAATCTCATCAATTATTAATAAGTCTAAAGATTTAATAATATTAATTTTCAGCTTACTGAATCTAAATTGAGATTTTGAATTGTTCGAAAAGGTGGAACCTGGTATAATAGGTCCAAAGGGTATCTGAAAAAAAGAATGAATGGTAACTCCTTTTGCATTAATAGCAGCAACACCAGTTGGTGCTACAACAACCAACCTTTTTAATGAGTTTAATTTTAAATTATGTAAAAATGTGGTTTTCCCTGTACCTGCTTTTCCTGTTAAAAAAATATTTCTATCCGTTTTTTCAACAAAATCCCATGCTAGATTAAGTTCTAGATTTTTTTGCATGATTTAAGTATATTGAAGGGAGTTTTTCTAAAACCAAAGGTACTAAATACCATTGATTTTTAAAAAAGAATAAATGCTAAAACTTTGCGTCTTTTCGCAATTGTGCCATTTTAATTGCAGCGATTGCTGCTTCTGTTCCTTTATTGCCATGTATTCCTCCACTACGGTCGATAGCTTGCTGTAGGTTATTATCTGTAAGGACACAGAATATAACTGGAATATCACTTTGAACATTTAAATCTTTAATTCCTTCGGAAGTTGCCTGGCAAACAAAATCGAAATGTTTGGTTTCCCCTTCTATAACAGAACCTATGGCAATGACAGCATCCAACATATCGAAACTTTGTTGCATTTTTTTACAACCATAAACCAATTCGAAGCTTCCTGGAACATTCCACCTTACAATGTTTTCCTTTATACCTCCGCAATCTAAAAGGGCATCAAAAGCGCCTTGGAATAATCCTTCGGTAATATTAGGATTCCATTCAGAAACAACAATCCCAAACCGAAAGTCTTTCGCGTTTGGGATTGTTGATTTATCGTAAATAGATAAGTTTTTATTTTTTGTTGCCATTACTGCATTGCTTCCGCTTTTCCTTTGTATAAAGTTGCTTTAGATGCTTCTGGAGATTTTGGATAATTATCGGCAATTGCATTAAAATGTTTTAAAGCAACATCAGTCTTTCCCAAATTAAGTGCAATAATTCCTGCTTTTAATAAAAATCTTGGTGTAGTAACATCATTAGCTTTCATAGAAGCTGCATTTTCATAATATTTTAATGCATCTTCAAATTGATTTAATTGTGCAAAAGCATCCCCTATTGCTCCTTTAGCTAAAGGTACTACAATATCATCATCAGATTTAAAAGAATCCAATTGTGCGATAGCTTCTTGATATTTACCTGTATTTAAATAAGCAATCCCTGCATAATACTTTGCTAAATTAGCTGCATTAGTACCACTGTAATTATCAATAATATCTAAAAACCCAAATTTACCATTACCTCCCTCAAGAGATAAGTTGAAAAGGGAATCTTTTGAACTTGCCGTTAAGGCTTGTTCGTAAAAAGTTTGAGCTTGAAACATTTCATTCATAGCTTCCGTTTCCTTTGGCTCTTGAATAAATTGTTGGAATCCTAAATAAGCCAAAACACTTATAGCAACTACTCCTACAAATATTAAAATTGCTTTTTGGTTTTTTTCTACCCAAGCTTCTGTTTTAGATGCTCCTTCGTCTAAGGTACTAAATACTTCTGCTGTTGTACTTTCTGCCTCAATATGATCTTGCTTTTCGGCTTTAGTCTTAGGCTTATTACCTCTTTTCTTATATGTTGCCATAATCTAACTTTGTTAAGTGTGCAAAAATATAATTTTTATTAGATATTAAAAGCACAACTATTTATTATTTTTCAATAATTTGCAAGGGTTTAAAGGTAGCCCTTTTTTAATCAAATATATCGCCTAAACACAAAGTAACTATTTGAATATTATGACATTAAACCACTTGTCTCTTCTTAACTATAAAAACTTCGAAACGGTTTCTTTTCAGTTTGACCCTAAGATTAATTGTTTAGTGGGCAATAATGGGGTTGGAAAAACGAATATTTTAGATGCTATTTACCATTTATCTTTCGGGAAAAGTTATTTTAATCCAATTACTAGTCAAAATATAAAACATGGAGAGGATTTTTTTGTTATTGATGGGAATTACACGAAATCTGAAAGAGAGGAAAAAATAGTTATTAGTGCTAAACGCGGGCAAAAAAAAATTATTAAACGCAATAGTAAACCCTACATCCGCTTTAGTGAACATATTGGTTTTTTACCTCTGGTAATTATTTCGCCTGCAGATCGAGACCTCATCATTGAAGGTAGTGATACTCGTAGAAAATTTATCGATGGGGTGATATCACAAGGGGATTCAAAATACCTTCAGACACTTATTAATTATAATAAGGTACTAGCACAACGTAACTCTTTATTAAAGTATTTTGCAGTAAACCATACCCATAATCAAAGTACTTTAGATATTTATAATGAGCAAATGCATGATTTGGGTTCCTATATATTTAAAAAACGGAAAGAGTTTTTAGAGGAATTTATGCCAATATTTTTAAAACGATACCAATCCATAAGTAATGCCAACGAATCTGTTTCATTAGTATATAAAAGCCAGTTGCAAGAAAAAGATTTGCTTAGCCTACTTAACGAACATACTCAAAGAGATAAATTATCGCAATACAGTAATTATGGAATCCATAAAGACGACCTTTTGTTTGAAATTGATGAGCATCCCATTAAAAAATTTGGCTCGCAAGGACAACAAAAATCATATCTAATAGCTTTAAAACTAGCACAATTCGATTTTATTAAAGTCCATAATAAAGTAAACCCTATTTTATTAATGGATGATATTTTTGATAAGCTTGATGAAAAGAGAGTAGAGCAAATAATAACTTTGGTAGATAATGAAGATTTTGGACAATTATTTATCAGTGACACCCATGGAGAAAGAACCGAAAATATTATTAAAAAAGTACATCAATCCTACCAGATGTTTACCCTATAAAGAATTTAAAAAAATGACAAAAAGAAGAAAAGGTGAAAATAACACGATAAGTGACGTTTTAAAAGGTTTTATAGACAAAAACCGTTTGCAAAAAGGTCTGGATAAGGTTTCGATTCAAGATGCCTGGAATACTGTAATGGGTACTGCAATTTCAAAATACACTACAGCAATTATATTAGAAAGAGATGTATTGTATATCCAATTAAGTTCTTCAGTACTACGAGAAGAATTAAGCTATGGTAAATCCAAAATAATTAAACTCATCAATGAAGAGATGGGAAAAGAAATAATTACAAAGTTGGTATTGCGATAATTTGTGGATTGGAGCTTAATATATTATGCAAACATTTTCTTAGTATAAAAAAAATGTCCTTAAGAAATTAAGGACATTTTTAATTATTTTATATCGGTATGTTTTAGAACATATCTCTTCCTGAAAAATGAAAAGCACCTTCGATAGCTGCATTCTCATCGCTATCAGATCCGTGAACAGCATTTTCTCCTATAGAAGCTGCATATATTTTTCTAATAGTTCCCTCTGCTGCTTCAGAAGGGTTAGTAGCACCAACCAAGGTACGGAAATCTTCTACTGCATTATCTTTTTCTAGGATAGCTGCAACGATTGGCCCTCTTGTCATATACTCTACTAATTCACCATAAAAAGGACGTTCGCTGTGAACTTCGTAAAAAGTTTTAGCATCGTCTGTAGTCATTTGGGTAAGCTTCATAGCAACAATTCTAAAACCTGATGCTGTGATTTTTTCAAGTATAGCTCCAATATGTCCTTTTTCAACACTATCAGGCTTTAACATAGTAAACGTTCTGTCTGTTCTCATTTTTTGTAAAATTTTTTGCAAAAATATGGAATTAGATTTCAATTACAAGTAATAGTCGAAGTAAATATTAAGTTTAGAAAAACAATTAGTTTACCTAAAATATTTTTAATTCGCTTTCTTATTATATAAGATTATCCTTAAAGAAGTTTATGGTTCGCTTCCAAGCTAATTCCGCTGCTGACTTATCATACCTTGGAGTTGAATTGTTATGAAAACCATGCTTTACCTCAGGATAAATATGTGCTTCATATTGAATATTATTTTTAATAAGCGCTTTTTCATATTCTGACCATCCAGCATTAACTCTTTCATCTAATGCAGCAAAGTGCAATAAAAGAGGTGCTTTAATTTTAGCTGCTTCTATAGCCGACGGTTGCCCTCCATAAAAAGGAACAGCAGCAGAAAGATTAGGTAATTTAGTCGCCATCATATTTGAAATCCATCCTCCAAAACAAAACCCAACTACGCCTATTTTACCATTACAATCCTCGTGAGATAAAAGATAATTATATGCTGCAATAAAATCTTCCAGCATTTCATTTTTATCTCGTTTTTTTTGCAAGGCTCTTCCATCATCATCATTGCCTGGATAACCCCCTAAAGGCCATAAGGCATCTGGAGCTATTGTAATAAAACCTTCTAATGCAGCACGTCGCCCAACATCTTCTATATATGGGTTAAGACCTCTATTTTCATGTACTACAATTATTCCTGGTAATTTTAACTTAGTTTCTTTTGGCTTTGATAAAAGTGCTCGAATTTCTCCACCTCCTTTAGGTGAATTATAAATCACATAATCTGAAATCAACCTTGGATCCTCTAGATCTACTGTTATAGAGTCTAAATAATTTGGCATTACAAAACTAAGCAAGGAAGAAACCGTAATCCCCCCAATTGCAAAAAGAGATAGCTTTTCAATAAATTGTTTTCTATTTAACTTGTTATGAGCATAATCATCGTAAAGATCAAAAATCTCAGGATTGATATTCTCCATTTTTAATTTCTTCATAGTCCAAAATTTTGATTAATAATTTACTTCGGTTATGAGTCACAGTTATCTATGTTTTCGAGAACTGTTTTATAATTTTGACTTAATTGCCTATTTAATTGATTTAAAAAACCTAAAATATTCATCAATTCTTTTAGTTCTCTTTTTTGAAGTGCATCTGCAGCCTTATTTATTTCCTTTTGAACAAGCCGCTGTAAACTATACATACTTTCTAGATCGTATAAACATTCATAATCAAATTCATTTAAAATACTTAAGGTTTTAGTTGTGTCCCAAGCAATTTCATTTAGTATGGGGATTTCGAGAAGAATATGAGTACCCCCATTATATCTATATACTCCATTTTCTAAAAGGGTAGAATCTGAAACTCTATAAAAACCAGGGTATTTTGAATTTAATTCTATTACTTCTGCTGGAGTAGCCAATAACAGGGAAGTATTTCCGTCAAATTTATTTTTATATTCTGAATAGGCCAATAAAATTTGATGGTTTTGCTCTTGTGCTATATCTAATTGATTATTATTATTCATTACCTCCTCCGTTATTTTAGTAATTGCTACTTTTTTATCGGCAATTGCTTTCTTAGAAGCGTTCCAATTATTAAACCAAATAGCAAGGTTAATACCAATAAAAATCAATAGTATTTCTCCTAAAACGTATTTCCAATTAAATTCCTTTTTTCCTAGTTTAAAAAACCTCATAAATGAAATCTATTTTATTTTTGAAGCTTTTCAGCTAGTTTAGCACCAACCCACGCCATAGGAATATAAGCAACAAGAATATCTGCAACAGCAAACCAAGTTGGTCCTGGTAATAAGTAGTTAATAGCAATACCTCCTATTAAAAATAAAGCCCCAACCGTCAATGCCATTTTCATTTTATAACTAGCTGCTATCTTAAAAGCAATGGCTGCTCCAATCAGAGTTCCTAAAGCATGTGCTAAAAATGGAAAAATAAAATATTTGAAATCTAAAGTTGGTAGAATTTCAGCTAATGCTTTTGTATCATTTGGGCCAATCCCATCAATCGGAAACAAGGCATGGCCAGTTTGGATAAGACCCATATTGATTATGCTGCCTCCGATCCAACCAGCCATAACTGCTAAAATATTTTTAACTATTGGATTCATATTTATGATTTTATGTTAGATATTAATGTCAAAACTTTCAAATATATTCGAAAGAAGTTAATCACTTATCCTTTTGTTGATTCTTCGAAAGATATAACAAATTATTTACTCAATTTTTTTTAATTGCCGCCTAATGGAGTTCCAAAAATCCCAACAGCAAGTTCTGCCCAAACAAGAAGAAGTATTATAAAAAGAGCTATAGAGATAGCGATTCGGTATTGGATATTCTTTATTTTCCTAATGATAAGATCAAGAATTAAACCAGTGCTAAAAAGTAATACACCTGCAACTAAAAAATCGCCTAATGTCCAATTTACATGCTCTGTAAACTGCATTGCAATTAACGGTATGAGCAATAGAATTGTTATTGTGAGTAGGATGATTTTAAGTCTTTTATTCTTCATAATCATTAATATTCTCAATTATTTTATTCATTAATTATCCGGTAAAGCATCAAATTCATTACGCTTAATATGCATCCAATTTAGCATAGCATTAGAGTCTTCTGACACCATTATTTCTCTCATATTATTCATCGCATCCAGATGAGCTTTATCATTTTTTTGAAACATTTCCCTGCCATGACTTTTACTTAGATCCGAAATTTCTTCAAATGTGTCGGCATGAAATTCTTTATCACATGCTCCTCCTAATTGTTTACAAGTCATTCTTTTCATATTCAAAAATTTAAAGTAATACCAAATATCAGAAAGATTTTTCACAAATTGATAAAGTTTATATAAGTTTTTAAATACTTCACAATGAGCAGGCTATTATTCCTTTTTCGATTCGCAAATCAAGGCTCCTAATCCAAGACTCCGATTTAAATACTTTGGATTGTTTTGTTCCATATCAATTTCTACCACTAATATTTCAGTAGGATCAATAAATTCATTCAACAAACTTTCTTTTTCTTTAATAAGTTGTACAACAAGACGCAATGGATTTTCTTCTGTCTTTTTATATACTATAGACTTCAGTTGTCCAAAATCTTCTGCTATCATCTTATAGAAATCTATATGCTGTTTTAGGTCAATTTTTTTATAAAGATTAGGCTCATAAGTCTCTTTGATAAATTGACTGATAGCTTCTTCGGTTCCAAAATTATTAGCTGTGATAAATTTGTTAAGTATTAGTAATTCATTACTTTCTTGAGAAGAGCTAAGCGTAATAAATGCAATAAAAAATAAGGATGCAACTATAGTTTTCATAATTAAACTGAATTAAGGATTTATATGCAAAGACGAATCTATTTTAACTATGTTGCAAAAAAAACTAACGCTAATGCCTTTCAGTACTTTATGAAAGGTTTCTACAGGAAATTTTATTATTTTAGAATACAGGAATTGATCCCATTAAAGCATTCTAATTTTGGGCTATTCGTCTTCTTTACCCTCTTCCTCTTTCTTCTTTTTAGTTAATCCAGCACCTATTGCTAATCCAATTCCTACACCCATTCCAATTCCCATGGCTAGATTGTCTATTGCAACACCAATTGCACTTCCTATCCCAGCTCCAAGTGCTATTCCTAATCCAATATAATTTTTGTTCTTCATAATTTTTTAATACTGTTAAAGGTTTAGTTACGAATTTAGCAAAAAAGCGGGAGTTTCAGAAAATAAATTCAGAAGCAACCAATTAAATATATTTTTTTTATCTTTTGTTATTTACATTTGCTCAAACTAAATCAATCTTATAAATAAGATCGATAATCGATTTTTATTATATCCAATAAATGAAATTTGTAGTAAGCCGTTATTTTGATTTTAAAATTGGTGTCGCCGGTGCTTTAGTAATGGGGTTTGCTGTGTACTGTATTAATTATTATGCAACTTATTTTATTGCAGAATCTCTAACAGCTGCATTAAAACAAGGGGTTTACACATTTTTATTTGGAGGTTTTTTAATGAAAAGTTGCGAATATATAGCGACTCATATTAGAAACACAATATGGTCTATCGTATTAGCAATATCCATTCCTTCCATACTAACATTAATACTTACCTATAGTTTGCATTTAATGAAGGGAACTCCAAAACCTTTTGAGTCAACATTTCCAACTTTAGTAATTATCCCAGCTACCGCTATATGGGCAATTAGGAATAGAAAAAAATATGAAATCCATTGAATTTAATCAAGATCGATAATGTTATTTATTTCTAATCTTGTTTATTAAAACTCAGCTTTTTTGTGAAATATCATTTTTTGCTTGGTTGTGGGATGTGCAAATTCTAAGGTATCCGCATGCAAATACAAGCGATTTGATTTTTTTCCATATAAATCATCCCCAACAATAGGGATATTCAATCCTAAAGTATGTGAAGCATGAACTCGTAATTGGTGTGTTCGTCCAGAAATTGGATAGAAATGTATTTTTGTTTTTCCGTTTTTCCGTTCTATAACTTCCCAATTTGTTTCAGCTAATTTTCCATGTTCATAGCAAACTAATTGTCTCGGTCTGTCATCTAAATCCACTCGAAGTGGTAAGTGGATGGTTCCTACATTATCCTTTACAATTCCGTCTAACAAAGCCGTATATCTTTTTCGCACTGTTTTATTAATAAACTGACTTTGCAACTCTTTATGTGCTTTTTTATTCTTTGCCAAGACCAATAATCCCGAAGTAGACATATCTAATCGATGGACAATAATGGGTCCTGAAATGTTTTTTACCCCTTGCTTAATTCTGGTGAACACCGAATCTTGGATGTGAATTCCAGGTACCGATAAAAAATCTTCTGGTTTGTAAATAACTATCAAGTTTTCATCTTCAAAAATAGTTTCGAGTTCTTTACCAATGGCAGGATTTTGTAATAAGGGGTTTGTATCCATTTCTAAACCTGCCAACATATGGGTTAAAATGGGTTTGCACTTTCCTTGACATGCAGGATAAAATTGTTGGTGTTTTCGTATCTCTTTATTCGGTGATTGTCCCCACCAAAACTCAGCCATGGCAATTGGTTTTAAATCATATGAAAAAGCATATTGCAGTAATTTTGGCGCGGCACATTCCCCAGAACCTGCAGGTGGAAATTGCTCCGTTGTTTCCGCAAATAATTGTGTTAAGTTTTTGACTCCCTTTTTTGAATTTAAAAACTGATACTGTTCAAATAAATATTGCTGCAATGCTGCAGATTTTGTTTTTCGTTGCTCTTTTAATTGTACTATTTGATTGGTGAAAACAGAAAGCTTTTCTTTAAGAGCGTTTAGGGTATGTT
>JQIA01000263.1_pt1 | contig 25201 bp, 47 predicted proteins | sample 811431 | NCBI WGS metagenome assembly JQIA01 (sample SAMN02998118, study PRJNA258478) | marine sediment metagenome | biome: marine; feature: seafloor; material: sediment; isolation source: oil-polluted sediment collected from 3 locations (0.5 km, 0.7 km and 0.9 km)... | place: USA: Gulf of Mexico ...
TCTTGTATTTTTTCTTTACTGAAAACTTCTCCAACCATAAGATTTTCTTTCACATACTCCAAAATAATATTTTCCGGAATTCTAAGCATCCTCATTCTGGTTTGGGAAAGTTCAATGTCCATGGCTTTTATTTCTTTTTCATCGAATTCTACAAGAATTTTACTCATTTTTCTCCTAAAGTTCAAATATTAGTCCTAGCCTATTTAAAATTGAAAAACTTTTAAAAACTATACTCAGCTATTATTTGCCTACCACTTTTAAATCCTACAGGCCGCAAAACTTAAATTTAGCTATATTCTGACTGAAATAAAACTGATAATTTCGATTTACTGAATATAAGCTTAAATTAACAAGTAAAATTTGGTTTGTCAAGAAGTTTTGTATTGTTCACAAAATCTATGCTTATTATGTTTTTTGTAGAAATTATAGAAGTGATAGAAGTTATAATTATTATAGAAATTATGATTTGTGACAATTAATCAATAGAGGTTTGCAGGCTCAATTTGCTCCTCAAATCTCAAGTATCGCTTGTTAAAATAAAAATCACATTCGCCTTGAGTTCCATTTCTATTTTTTCTAATAATCGCTTTAATTATATCATCATCAGAGTCTGGTTCTTTATGTAAAAAAGTAATCGTATCAGCATCTTGCTCAATTTGACCTGATTCTCTAAGGTCTGAAATAATCGGATTTCGTTTTTGCTTTTCAACATCCCGATTCATCTGAGCTAAAATTAACGAAAATAAATTATGTTCTTTGATTAGCGCGCTTAACCTTGATGAGATATTTGCTACTTCATTTTCTCTACTAAAAGTTTTCTGAGTACCTTTAACTAACTGTAAATAATCAACAATTATCAACTCAATTCCACCATCCTCGTTTTTCATTTCAGCATTAACTAACGCTTCAATATCTGCGATACTCATTGTTGCTTGATCACAAATTTTAAAATTTCTATACGCTCCTAACTGGCTAATAGCGGCGGTTAATTTATCAAGATCGCCCTCTTCCATTTTTTGTGGCTGTCTCATGTAAGACGCTGGAACTCTTGATACAACAGGCAATAATCTATCCCTGGCTAACGATTCTGCTGTTGTTTCCAGTGAAATAAATAAAACTTTTCCTGCTGGTGAAATATTTCTAGCGATGTTCATTGCGAATGCTGTTTTACCTGTTGATGGTCTGGCTGCTATGATATTTGTTTCTGATTGATACAAGCCACCGCCTAAACGCTCATCAAGCTGTTTGTACCCAGTACTCAAACAAATTCTTGACTCTCCTTTCATGGCTAATTCCATTTCATGAAATATCACCGGCATTACTTCTCGGATTGTTTTTAAATCATTTTCTCTAGCTCCTATAATTGATTGATAAGATTGCAGATTTTCGATTGTTTCAGTAATTGATTCATGAACTGAGTAGGTTTTTTCACTGAAACTATTTTCATCATCTTGTTTTAATTTATTCTTGAGCGAGTCAGCTTCACTGATTGCTTTTTGGGCATAATAATCTTCCCTAAGTAGCTTTGAATAATAGACTGCCGTTAGGTCGATATCAGAGCTAATTTCAAATGATTCTGAAAGTTCTGATAAGTAACCATATCCGCCTATTTTTTGAAGTTGACCGTTTTTTTTCAAATAATCTGCGATAGTCAAGACATCAATGTTTTTAGGCTCTAGCGAGCATATTGCTGAATAAATAGTTCTATGATGATAGCCATTAAAAAATTCTAGTTTTTCGATAATTGGATCAACTTGACTGAATACCGTAGGCTCTGAAATTAATATTCCAAGAACCGCTTTTTCTAGTGATAAATCAGCGATTTCTGCTATGCTCATTCTGATACGCTTGGTAAATTAGTTTTATATTTTGCTCTGTTTTCTGATTGTCTGCGCGATCTCTGAATAATCCTTTTGCGTCATCTAAATATTTATGCAAGTACTTGTGATTAATCATGATTTGCATATCGAAACGATAATCTCCGTCATTGTCTGAATTGTCGATAGTAGGCAATAATTTTGTAATTAGTGATTTGATTTCATTGAACGATTTTAGTTTTTGTGCAGATTGTTGTGTGACTTGCTGTGGTTTTGATATGATCGATTCGTTGAGGTACGTGTCGAAGTTTTTATTGATAAACAAAGTTTCCGGTTTCAGGTATTTACGCGCTATTGAGCCGTTGCTAAATTTTAATCCTGGTTTCCAGTCTGAGTTTTTAAAATCAATTACTGATTTAAAATCTTCAAACGAATAACCTTCGGCTAACCTGCTTGTGATAATTGTTTTTCGATTACCGCTTTCAAGTTTGATTCTGGTTCCGCAAATTTGATTCAAATAATTAATGATTTTTGAGTGAATTGAAAACTCACATTCTTTCTTCTTCTTATTCTTTCTTTCTTTCTTTACTTGTTTGTGTACTACTTGCGGTACTACTTGCGGTATCATCTGCGGTTCGTTTGTAGTATCATTTGCTGGACTGTTTGCGGTATCACCTGATTTATATGTTGCTTGATAAATCTCATAATTACAGATAGTTACAATCGTTGTTTGGTTGCCTCTTTTTTGTTCAATCATCGACTCGTTTTCCAGATAGTGAAGGAACCTAGAAACTTTGCCTTTCGACCACGCCCAACGCCGCATAAAATACATAATTGACTTGCCAGTTTGACCTCTTTTGACATCGATTTTAATGCCTCTCTTAAAGAAGAAATTAGCCTTAAAATTTGCCGCTCCAACTAAATCAATCCAAGCTTGACCTTTAGTAAATGGCTCAGAAAGCCATAATGGGTGCTCCAAAAGTTTACGATCAATTTTGAAAAAATTAGTCTGCTTGCTCATAAAAATTTCCTGATTTCATATTTTCATCCTTGAAAAAGTTATTATTTAAATATCATTTAAATATTGCATTATAGCTTTTTTAACTTCATATTTAACTGATGCGTACCCATTCAATTGAGCCGTTAATCCGCTATAAGTTAGATCAGCTTTATTTTTGATTTGGTATCTATCATAAAACCATCTTATATTTCTTCCGTCTTCTTTAATCTTCTTCTTAAAATTTTCAACCATAATTTCTTCTTATTTATCGTAATAAGGGTTAAACAAAATAAAACCCACCTCAATCAACAGTAACTAAGGCGGGTTCGAGTCAAGCTATAGCATTGTCGCTATTATTTAAATTTTATAGTACCTCATAAAATTGTCAATAGCTAAATTTAATAATATTGACAATGATCATTTTAGTTTCTAACAAAAAATTGATGTATCAACATATGCATCTGCTCGAAATAGATAATTTATATTAAACTTTGTTAATTATATCAACAGTTTCACCAGTATCATTTAAAAGATAAATATCACAATCAGCAATTATAGATATTTCTTGCAAATCATCTAAAAAGGTTATAAAAACTAATCTGGCGGTTTTATCTGTACCTTTTTTCCATTCCGCAAAATTAAAATTTTCAAGTATTTTAAGGCTAACATCAGAATACTGACATTCAATATCTGAAAATTTTAAATGCAATACATGTTTCGTAAGTCGTCTTTTTATTTGGTAATACCAAATTGTTTTAGCTTCTCTCGCTACTAATTTCAAAAACATACTAAATCCTGAATAATAGTTATTTGTAATGGTTACTGAATCTTTTTATACTATGAAACTAAAATCACTTTGTCAATATATTTTTTAAAATTAATTTCAGTTTATGATCTTTTATCGCAACTATTTTAAAAGCTCAGGATTATCATGAATATTGCCTATAATTTCCCATTTTATATCCCATTCGTGAAAATAAAATAGTCTACCTTTATTTAAGTCAACACAAAAAGATTGATTTTTAAAAACTACAACCCCTTGTGTTGTTTCGTAAAACTTACCAATCGGCTTGACTATATCATCACCGAAAATCTTTATACCATCAAAGTCATCTGTTCCTATATATTGACTAATCGTTTCAGGATAGACCTCGATCCATCCATAATTACACCACAAATATTTACGTCCTATGCGATCTGGATAAACATTCACAAAATCAGTTATACCAGTGCCATAAATCCATTTTTTAGTTGGTTTTTCTTTTGCTCTAAGTAAAAATTCATCCATTAATCATCCTTCTATTCCACATATTAATTAGTTCTTCCGGATTCTCCTTATCACCCCATGTAGAACCTATTTGAGCTTCACATGATTGGCATGAGATATGGTATCTATTGCTATACATATCTTTTAATTTAGGTACTCCACCACAAAAAGGGCAATTTTTAAGTTTTGTATTATATATTTTCATTATCTTCCTTATTAGTTGGTGATATTGCAACAAACCACTGAAGCCCATGGCGATCAATATGGTCTAACCCTTTTCTTAATATCATTGATACTAAATCAGATAGTGTTGGAAAACAAAGTTCATCTTTTTTATCGTCTAATCTTTGAATTAATTCGCTATTATTAATAGTTACAGTTGTTCTCATTTATCCTGTATTTAAAATATTAAATCTAATAATATGCTAAAAGCATACGTGTGCGCAATAAAAAACCCATCTCGAAGATGAAATGGGATATTTCATTGTTTATTCTGGAAACTTATTTCCAAACTCTTCCTCATAAGAAGTATGCGGAATTTTAGAGTACTCATCATAATCTAATTTAACAGATGTGTAGGCACTCCAAATTTCTATAATTACTGTATCATAAATGCGTACTGAATGGCTTTTAATTGTAAAATTATATATTTTATGATACACAGTATCTCCGGTGAATAATGTTAAATTGTCGGCTTTTATATATTCCATACGCCGACCAAAATAATCATATAATGACAATGTTTTTAAAACTTTAATCGTATCCATACTCATAGTTTATCTAAGTCGTTAATCAAATTTAATCAACTTTGTCTTATTAAAACGATTCTCATACCATTTAAGCATTCTCACGTTATATCCAATAGCAGCAGAACCATACTCTTCAATGATTTTTTCCAGCAAATATGTGGCTATCTTGCTATCGACTTTTATTGTTATAATGTTAACTGGTATTTCTATTTCCATAATCCATCGATCACATAATTTATTCAACAATTCTTTGTGATCGGCTACTGTCTCTAATCTCATTATTATCTATCATTATTTTTCGGATTAAAAATACTAATGCTTCCGCTATACCCAAACATGCCTCTATTTGACGGCCATTCTCTCTGTTTATTTTGCCACTTCTTAGTTTTTGCGGCTTCCTTTTTTAATGCCGCGTGAGCTTTCTCCGCGCCCTGGAATACCACGCCCCATCCTTTGAAAAGCGGAAAAAATACCCACTCAGCTACCTCACGTTTGAAGTTCTGGGCGCGCTTATCACGCGCCTTGTCCTTCGCCGTTGGGCTCCAACGTGAATGCGCTGTGCTATTACTGACGCGTCCTCCGCCACGGTTGAATCCTGGACTCATTTGTCCACCGCCTGAGATACCTCGTCCAAAGCCTCTGTCTCCTTCTTTGTTCGCATAAGCAGTGGATGCTATGGCTAGGAATAAAACCGTTATAATCAAGCACATTTTATTTTTCATTTTTCAATCCTCTTTAAATTCAGTAAATCCTAATTCGCATTCCTCGCAGAATAACTCCTCGCAATATCCGGGATCGTCATCTTCTTCATTCCAGTGATCGCATGATGGACAATCCCATCCCCACCGCTCCACTTTGGTATATTTAACTTTATCGCTCATTTTTTGTTCTCCAAGAGTTCCGGGTTGTCTGTTTTGTTGCCGATGATTTTAGGGTTATCAGCGTCATCAAGATGGAATAAGCTACCACATGACAGCTCATAAACAAAAGAGCCGCCTGTGAACCATATTAATGCTTTTTCGCGTTTTCCATTCCAATCTACCTCGATTATATCACCAGAAAACATTTTTTCACCGTCAAAGTCCTCGCCGTCATTCAAGTCAGTATATTTCCCGACCGTTTCTGGGATAACTTCTGTTCTGTAAACACCCAATGGATTGTTGCGAAAAATTAAATGCTTACGATTATATTCGCATTGATCTTTTTCTTGAAAAACATAAAAACCTTCGATCCATTCTCCTTCCTCATTTTTACCTCTAAATAAATTATCTCTAGCTTCCATTTATTCTCCTAAATATTTACAATTAAGTATAAAGTAATTTGTAATTTTTTCAACACTTAAATTTTACTTTAGATAATTGAACTATTTCTTTATACTTTTCAGTACCAGAATCAACCGAGTTCATTTCAAAGTCTCCGCATCCTTTTACATGAAATAAATCATAATATCCCTGAATCATTTGTTTAATGTTTAAAAATCCCCCCAATAAGACAAATACTGGAAAAAATAAAATTGCAACTATCTTAAAAAGTATTGTTGGAGTGCCGTGCATTATAAATTCATCCTTAGAAATATAATAATCACGGTGGTTCATCCAGTTTCTTTTTATTTTTGGGAATAACTTTTTATGCTGACGGCGGCTTAATTTGAACTTGATAAAACCATTATCAACTGGGGATTTATAAATATATTTGCTCATAGTCATCCTTCTTATTCACCGGAATCCCGGTTATTTAAAATTCACCTTCCTTGCTTAAGCTAAACCTCACATCTTAGTTTTAATTTGATTATATTTTTCAGTACCAGCGTCAACCGAATCACAGTGAAAACTTCCGTGCTGCTTTTCATTAAATAAATCAGAGTAATACATTAAAATTTCTTTCATATTTGACGCTCCTTCCATTAAAATAACTAAAGGAAAAGCCAGAACAGCACATATTTTAAAAAATACAGTACTCGTTCTATGCATCAGAAAGTCATCATCTGACATATAATAATCATAATGGGTTGCCCAATTTCTTTTTCTTTTTGGGAATAACTTTTCATGCTGACGGCGGCTTAATTTGAATTTAATAAAGCCATTGTCAATAGGGTTTTTATAGATATATTTTTCCATTATTTTGCCTAATTCACAATTATCATTGCCCATAACAAACACACAAGAAACAATCCAAAACTCATCATAATTGCATTTCCTTTTTCACCCATTATTTCACCCTTTTATCCTATTATAAAAATCTTCTACTTCATCTTTTTTGTTCAAATTATATCGGCTTAATACCTCATCAGGTACTTCAAAAATATCAAATTCATCGATCTTGCGATTTAAAAGAGATTTTCTAAATCTACCGACAATTGGTTTTTTGCAAAAATCATATACAAGGATTGCTATTTTATCTTTGGCATCTTGATAACTTTTAGCAATAAATCTCCATGCAAATTTACGGCTACCATCTTTTTCTATGAGATCACACTGATACCAACGGTATTTACTTATATCATCCATATATTAAACTAGTAAATCTTCTGGAGTTTCATTAAATAAAAAACAATCAATCTCAAAAAAAGATCGTATTCTGTCAATAAACAGTATTTGACACATTGTCCAATCGTGATTTGCTAATAAGACTCCGCCATTTTCTTCTTTAGTTCCGTTTTTTATCTTATGTTTACGCATAACTGAATAAAACATATCAAGGCAATCTTTAAATGTATCTGTTTCCTTAAACTTCAAATTTATCAATTCTTCTGCTATATCTCTCATTTTTTAACTCCAACTTAGGTTGTAAATATATTTGTACTATTTTATCCTCACATTCTTAGTAAAAGTCCACATTTCAAAAGCTCGTTTACCTAAATAAATTCTGATATTAGCTCTGTTGCTCCACAATCCAGCATCAATAACAGTTATCTCAAATGGTAATTTCGTTTTAACACATTTACTGCTAGTAAATAGATAATTATAAGCGCGATTATCCTTATCAACTAAAGCGTCCATAATTTGATTAAGATGATCTTTTTTCTCGCATACGATTGAACCTATCGGCAGTTTATTAGCCCAATTTCCAGCATACAATAAACCGGAAAAACATGCAATTAATACGCATGTCAGTATTAGTTTTTTAGATAGGTTTTTCATTTTTTAATCTCTTGCATATTTCCTCAAAACCATCAATTTCATTTAGAATCCTCAACTATGTGAATCATTAAACCGCCCCATCCTTCGCTAATATTCTCGCCATCTTTACTTGTTAAGTCATCAAGCCTTAATATTACTCCTAGTCTTGCTTTTTCATTTAAGTTTAACTCACGTATATCTGATTCACTTATAACTAATTCAGCCAACTTCATGACATTATTTTTATTAGTTGTTGCTTTTACATTTTCAGCCCCATATTCATCATATGTAGAAAGTATATAAATTTTACTCATACTTTAATCCTCATAATACGCGCATTGATTTATAATTGCCATATTTAAAAATCGCTCAAAATCCTGACATTTTTTCTTAAAACTTTCATGTTGCAATTCAAATTTTGCGATGAGATTATCTTTGCTTTTGTTCACCTCGCAATCATGTTGAAATGCGCATTTATCACACGATGATTTATTCATTTTTATCTCTAGTTAACGGCGTATCGCCTGGATTTAATACAAGTTTAGTTTTTAATCCATTAATAAGTATAAAATAACTGCCTAAATCTGTAAAATTATCACTGCCAGTAAGCTTGACATTAGTTTGAATATTAAGACAAACCTCGGCTTCTCCAAAGCCATTTTTAACTAGATCATCTAATAGTTTTTGTAATTCTGATATTTTCATTTGTACTCATTAAACATCTACTAACAAGTTTTTTAAACGCTCAACATCATGCCTACTAAGCCATGAAGATTTATCATCACATAAAGCTTTTCCTTGTCCGCTATATGAAGATTCAGCAACAGTTAAATTAACAGCATCAATATATTTGCTATACACTCCTTCAGATTGGTAGTATGTTTTGTCGTTGATGTTATTTTTATCTAAAAAATGTTTATACATAGTCGCTAATTTAGTATCAATACTAATACTCACATATTCATATTTTTTAGCTAATTTTACCCAATCTTGTTTATACTGGACTTCTTGCAAATTGGAACCTCTTCCTGTGCTTTTATAACCAAGCAATACGATAGTTTTATATTTAAAATTTGTATTCACATAATTTAGAATTGATTTAAAACGTTCTATCGACTGCATACCCAATATATAATGAAAAGTTATGCCACTATCATCTCCTTTTAATATTTTTTTCAACCTTTTTAAGTCTGAAATTGATGTTATTGAAACTCCAATGCCGCCAACAAAAGAGCTAATTAAATTGCGAAATGATTCATATTCAAACCAATCATAATCGGCAGTTGTGATATTCGGTTTAATATTATATTTTTTGCATTTTTCAAGTATTTTAATAATACCTGGATGAAATATTGGTTCTCCTCCGCCTATTGCAACTTCAAATACTCCTGATTCGCTGAGGGTTTCTAATATTTTATCTATATTATAAAGTCTAGCATGTATTCCTTCTGTTGTTGAATCTTGATAACAGAATTTACATTTTTTATCACAATAGTCAGTTATTTTTAAATCAACTAATTCTGGCACGTATGTTTCAAAGTCTTCTATAACTTCATGATCATTTCCTATTCGTAATTTTGTGCCGTTATATTGATTAAATAAAACTCATCCATATTGTTCTTTTCTAATAAAATAGTCAGTATCTGTCTCTATGTAAGAATGAAACTGTTCATAATCTCCAAAGGTATAACTGTCTTCATTGTCATTGCCGCCGACTATAGATAAAGTATCGTTATTTATTATATGATCAGCAAAAGCTTTATAAAAATCTGTGGCAAGTTGACCGTTCAAATACTGTGGACATCTAAAAAGAGATTGATGATCGACATATCCGCCACATTCTCCTTGATAGTTAGGGAAAGTATCTTTTATTATTTGAATCTGCCTTGACTCATCCATCTTATACGGCATTGAGGCGTAAAGAGATTGAGCAAAGTAAGATGTTTTAGCTTCTTTTGAGCTACATATAAATTCCTGCCATCCAAATTCATCATGATCTCTTGAATCTTTACCGTTATAAACGATAATTGAATGTGTCGAACTGCTATTTGTTGCAAAACCACGGCGTATATTTAATAGTTTCATATTTTAGTTTTTGTTAGATTTTTTCATATATATAATAATAGTATAGTTGCCAATTGTATCAATCAATCTTTTTTAAATGTTCATCTGTAATCTCAAAACATTCAATTTTATCTATACAATTTTCAAGTATTACGTGGATAAATGGCTCATTTATTCTTGGCAACATACCTCTAATAATTACATGATTATTTTTATTCAAATATTTCCAAACAGGCATGTTTAAATAATCATATTCCCACACACTTTTCTGTTGCTCATGATTTTCAAATATACATAACTGAGTCTCAGGCAATCTTCCAAGTCGGTTAAAGCCATGATCTAATCCTAAAAATATTTTACCTAACCCCATTATATATGTAGAAGGACAATGAGACTTGCATCCTATACCAATTTCATTTTCTTTAAAACATTCATTCCCGCCGTAAATACATCCAGGACATTGATATTCATTTACATAGTTATTTTTCATTATTTTTTACCTATTTTATTTTTCTTTTAAAATTTAACTTACTAAACAATATATAATATATTACCAATGATATAATTTTGTCAAGCGATAAATGCTTTCTTAGCCTCACCCAATATCTGAAACGCTTTATGATATTTTTTAATTCGCTTGAAATCTTCCGCGCTCAATCCTTTCAGTCTCGTTATATCAGAATTATGCTCTAAATCTTTTCGCTTTACTCTGATAGCATCGTAATTAGAACAAATTTTCTTAATATATACTTTTATATAATTTTCACAAGAATAATGTGTAAGTAAATCGAGCGCGGTTAAAACTCGTTCACTAAATCCCAATGACTCCAAATAATTAAAATCCATAGACGAATCTTCAAATACATCATGTAGAACTGCAATTATAGCAAGTTCCGTATCAAACATTACTTGGTTCATTAAATGCATTGGATGTAGAATATAAGGCGCGCCGCCTTTATCAAATTGTCCGTCATGATCCTCAACCGCTACTTTAATGGCAGTCGCTAATAATTTATTTTTGTCCATTATTTTTTTTAATTCACTCGATTTCTATGGTTTTAAAACAAAAAAGCCCCAACCAACGCAACGGAGAATAACGTCAATCAAGGCTTAGTAAATAAACAATTTTATTTTTAACAATCTGAACTAGCATTTGGATGTTCAAAATTAGAAGCCATCCGCTTAATTATTGGTATTAAATAATCCCTTTCAGTATCTTTTGATCGCTGAATACAAATTTCCTCACATGTATCAACTAGATGATATTTAACAACCCACAAATTATCTTGCCACATTTTACGCCTTTCATTTGTATGATTTGTAGCGTCTAAAATAACATTAGTATGTCCAGCTAAAAACAATGATCTAACCATTGTATGTGCAAAACCCCATATTAATGGCTCTACCTCAGCATTCCATAATGTCCCATGCATGGCTAATCTAATAGCATCAGGCTCTACAATGGGGAATCCCATTTCTTTTGACACGGTTGATTTGCCACTTCTTGGCAATCCCACCATCATGTGCAATACATTAATATTCATAACTATTTTCTTGTAAAAAATTCATCTAGCTCTAAAATTAAGTCAAGCTCGTGTCTGATTTTTTCAATATCTTCTTTACCTTTGCCTGTTGGCAAATTGTATCTACATATTCGCTTTACAATACAACCCTGCAAAAATGAAAGATTATTTTTAGTTGCAAATTCTACAGGCTGAATTTTGAAATCTTTATAATGATTTCCCCCAACTTGTTTTACTAATGCGTTCATAATTATGCTGTAATAGGCTTTAAATCTTTAATAAATATTCGAGCTATATAAATGTTCAATTCTCCGTAAATTGCCTTTATAGACTCTGTATCTCGATCATTAAACGCCGTCCCATGCTGACAAGCAAATTGCCAAATTATACCTTTCATTCTATCGTGTTTTCCATATCCTTTTGACAAAATTACTTCACGGCCAATTTTACAAGTCTCGTTATTCCATCGCTTTCCAAAAAGTCTCAACTCTTCAGTTTTTGCGCCAGATTTAAAGGCTTCATAATATTCTGTTTTCAGTGGGATAAATAGTGGTTTCATGTTTTAAAATATTTTTTCTAAATCATTATTTTTGTGAACTCTTCGCAGTGCTGAACAAAGCATTGTAATTTCTGACGGTGTATGTGTTTTAAACGTTGGCCAATTACACCATATATTTCCTTCAGGAGCTAATATTTTTTTAACTTTGCATTTTTCATCGACAACTAAAAATCCCCATTTTTCAGGAATATCTCGGATAGTTAATAATCCTTCAGGAGCCATATAAAAACGATATTTGCCCACGCCAAGATATTCATGTTTTCTGAAATCTTTCTTTTGATCAGCAAAAAAATCAGATCGAGACGTTTTGCATTCAATTAACACAGAGTATCCATTTTTCCATCCAATAGCGTCTGGTTGTTCAAGAGTATAAGTGGTCAATTCTTTAAATGCAAAAGAACATCTAGCAGATTTTAAAAGCCAATTATACGCAACCTCAACAAGTTCTGAGTGAGTCATATATTTTTTATAGGTATAATATAAAAAATGCCTCAAATGAAATTAATCAAATGAAGCATTTGAGCTAATCATGATCAAAGCGATAAGAGGGAGCTTTAAGAGTCTATAGCCCGCTAAAACAAGACTCCGATTCGATTTCTATAATGTTGTGTTAAAGCTAAAAAATTAAATCAAATCATCTTACCGCTTACTTGGTATACACAATATATCAAAATCATTTTACTTCTGTCAACAACTTTTCTTTCATTTTGTAAAAATAATTTAAAACTTTTCTTCTTTTCCAAATTCCTGTAACATTCTTTGCCTTTAATTGCTCAATAAAATCTTGATGTTCTTCAATCGAATCTTCAGACACAATATAAATCTGTTGATGATTTTTAAAGCAATCTGTTATTTGTATTATTTTATGTGCTGAATTATTCAAGTGTTTATTTTCTGTAAATGCGCCGCTATTTAAAATAGGCCCGACATTATGAATTAATAATATATGAGGTTGAGCAAACCAAAAATCATGAGCCGAGCCTAAAAAATCAAAATGTAATTATTTCTTGCGACTAAACATATTTTTTAAATCGCCGTATTTAGATTTCATTATCTATCAACTTCAACATAAGATTCAGGATATTTTTTGCAAGCGTTTAAATATTTCTCAACCCATGGAACAAAATTTTCATATACACCCCATTTATTAGGAGAATCGTATTGTTTGAAATATTTAGGACGAGCTTTTAAATCAGCTAACCCTCTTTCTAATGCCATGATTATATGTTTTGCCCTTGTCGCGTTAATCTCTTCAGGTCTCCATAGTTCCTTATAAATTACGGCGGCTTCAGCCATTTCCGTAAGATTATGTGTTATATTGGCTTCAAATAAATAAAATCGGTTACCTGTGATTTTTCCTATGTCATATAAACTTACATCTAAACTCATAATTACTCCTAAAATTAAATAGTATAATAGTTGCGGTTAGTTTGTCAATTAAAAAAATGGGAAAATTTTGTTTAATAATTTTTTCCACACTAGTTTTTTTGTGTCAATCTTAATGTGTCGTACCTCAAAAATATTGTATCCATTGAATTTATACTCTAATATTAATTCTTCAGATGTATATATTTTATCAACTAAACCAGTTTTAATTGCCTCTTGCGCCGTCCATATCTCACCAGTAGCTATTTTTTCAATATCAAGCTTTGGTCTATTCTTTTTAACGAAATCTTTAAATTGATTAAATATCCTATTCACAAAATCTTGCTGATGTTTCCTATCATTATCTGTTATAGGCGCAAATATTGGAACACCGCCTTTATATTTTCCCGCCGTAAATCTCTCATAGACGATTCCAAGTTCATCCATAATTCCTGAAAAATTAGGAACTCCAGAATATACCCCGATTGAGCCGATATAACTAAAAGGAGCTGCGATAATTTCATCTGCGACACATGCCATCATATATCCGCCTGACGCTGCTACCCTGTCAACTGAAATTATAAGTTTAAGTCCAGCATTTCTGATTCTCAATAACTCATATGCTCCTAAACCATAAACATGTGCTGCTCCGCCATGACTTTCTAATCTTACCAAAACATGATCTTTTTGATTGGAGTTTTCAATTATACTCGTAATAGTTTTTTGTAAATTATCAACTTGACTGCCTTTTTTGTCTCCTTTAAAATCAACAACAAATAATCTTTTCTTGTAACTATTAGTTTTCTTAAAAATTTGAGTTATTTTACTTGAATACTCCTGAATATCTTTTATTTTTAAATTTATTTTTTCGTTACCATGAGAATTGAAAAATATTAAACCAAAAATAAATATAACAAAAACAATACTAGTAGCCAAAATAATCTTTTTATTCATTTTCATATCACTGCGTTTATAATTTTATTAATGTAAAAAAGGTCTAACAATATTCAGCTAAATATTGCCAGACCATAATTTATCAATCAAATATTACTTTACACGCCAACATCTAACCCCACCATCCACTTTTTTCATAGTAAATTTTATATCTTGAGAAGTATATGATTTTTTTTCCTTAAGATTTCTTATAGCCGCATAAATCCTAGATTGCACATTTTTGATTTTAATTCTACTTTGCCAATTGCTCATAGGTACAAAAAAAGAATCTCCAACTTTCATTTCACTTAAGGGATATTTATCTTTATGAGTCATGCGGATGTCTGGCAATTCAATATTTTTTTCAATTTTAAACATCTTTTTCTCCGTTCAAATTTTAATAATTAGGAAATACAACTTACTTCTCTCGCTGATGCTTGTGCTTCTTTTTCTTTTTCATGATCTGATTTTGAGTCGCAAGCATTTTTGAGTTTTAAAGCAAAAATCTCGTCTTTCATATTTAAAGATTCAGCAACTTTGCTAATAATATTACTTGCATCGCTTCTAGTCAACTTTAAACTTCCTGATTGATCATGTCCACCAGCGAGTCTAATAAAATCACATGCGGTCGTATATGGACAATCTTTCATACTACCCTGGTAAGTCTTTTAGTTTTAAAAATGGTCTTTTACATGATTCTAACATATTCTCAATATCGCCTTGTAATTCTTTTTTTGTTTCTCCTATTGGATATGATGGATTTTCCCCATACAAAACAACCTTATTATTTCTATCATAATAGACTTCATGAATCTGATAATATTTTTCATTTTCTTCATCATGATGTTCTATTACTCGATAATTCCAGTGGTTAATATCGATATGCGATTTTTTAAATTCTTCATCTGTTATCTCAGGTATATCACTATAGTCAATATCAAGGGCTTGCATATTATCAAATTGTCCCCAATCAGTATATGACTTGTCTTTATCTATCATATTTTTACGATGTATAATGTTTGCAATATTTTGATGTAAATTTAAGCAAAGCTTTCATGTATTCAGCTTTTTGCTGTTCATCGACGTGTACGCTTCCACATGAACTATATTTCTGAAATACTTTGCAAATATCCATTAATTTACAATCCCAACATATTTTATCATTTTTCATTTTCGTCACCTATATAATTAAAAACAGTTTTATTTTTTCTTTTAGTTACTCGCATATTTGGGCTTTCAACCTTTTTCCCGCTGTCACAATAAATCATATTTTCCAGAAAATACTCCGCAGCAAGTCTTGACTCCCCCACGTTTGCATCTTCTCTTTGCATACATCTCCAAATACGAGTACACAAATATTTCACTCTATCTAAACTAGTTCCGTATTGTTCTTCCATTTTTACTCTTTTAATTCTTTGGCTAATCGATCATATAAAACAACATTGACCGTAGCGGCTAAATTCATACAACTTTTAGTGGGAATATAAACAATATCCCGACACCATGATAAAATATTTTTTCCAAGTGTGCCATCTTCTGGCCCAAATATATAAAATGCTCGTTCAGGATGTTTATATGATTGCAAAGGAGTTGCGCCATCTATTAAATCAACCGCAACAGGAACACAATCAAATGGAACTGAATTTCTTAAATCATCAACATGCGTTAATGGAATATGGCGATAATTTTTCAGTGGGTCAGTAATAAATTGTTTAGATCGTTTATATCTTTGTCCAGTATGAAATACAGAACTCGCATTATAACATCCAGCGGCCCTCATGATTGATCCGACATTAGCGGGATTTTTTGGATTAAATAATCCTATGCAACTATATCCACTCATATTATTTTTTAACTTTTTTAATCTCGTTTAAACACTTTTGACATTTTTTGCGGGGACATTCCATGGTTATAAATTCCTTAAACAATGAACAAAATGAAAAACTGATAAACTGGCATCCACTTAATTTTGATTCACAAAATATAGGATTATCAAATATTTCGATTTCAGTTATTATTTTCATAGTTTAACGAACACCGTTTATATCATTGAGGAACCAAAGTAAAGCCTCATCTAAATCTTCAATAATTTGTAGTGTTTCATCTGAACTTAATTTATTAATAATGTCTCTCAGTGATCTTGCTTCTTTTTCGTTTAGTTTTATGTCTAAAGTTTTTTCTATATGATGATCCATAATTCACTAGTTTTAAGTTTTAAATTATTTACTAAAAAACATAACTAACAATATCAAGCTAAACTGTTTCTGTCAAGAATAATATTGAATAACTCCAAACTTTATTTCCAAAGTCTCACATTGTGGCCTTAGATGTTCGATAATATCATTAAAATGATTTGTGAAATTATCAATATCCTGCCTAATTTCTTCTGTGGTTAATGCAATTTGATCCGAATTATTAATAGTACTTTTATAATCGAAATTCGCTACGCCATAGATTTTTCCATCGCTTAATCTATCATCTAAATACGGATCGCTTAAACTTTCATCATTTTCTGGCAATAAATCATAAAGAGTTTGTATTCGACTAGTTATAGCTTTCATCTTAATAATTTTACTACCGCATATGCCACAAAAATTCTCAATCGGCTTATATAGTGTTTCAGTAGCCGCACAATTGCATTTATAAAGATTAACTTCTATCTCAACTAACTTAGGCTTCATTTCAACGTATGAACCTATATAGACTTCTTTTTGATAACTCATATTTATTTTATTTTCAGGCCATAAAGATGACCTGTTAAAAATTATTTATTTGAAATGGTTACAGTAGCTTTTCCAGACTTACGAACTCGATTAGTTTTATAATCCACTTTTACAGGCCATGGGAATATAGTCACCTTAGATTCTATATAAACAGGCTCTAAACTTCCTGCGTCTCCTACACACATAACCCAGGTAGCAGATGTATTTTTTGAAGCGAATATTCCATTTGGTTCTGCTTGTTCAATAGCCGTTATTGAATGATAACTATCACCAATAGCTACTAATGGATTTGTCAAACTTACATCATACGGCAAACCATATCCCAAACTAGGACAATCATATTCGATCATTCCATAATCAGACCGCCAGACGGCATGAGTTGTAACTTTCATGTTACGCAATTTATAAAGTTCAATCATCAAGTGTCGCTCCAATGACCAATCAAAACCTGGAACTGGTTGCCCTTTTGCATATTGCGATTGCTGTCGATTTACTTTTTCTGCTTCACGTTTTGCCTCTACATTCCTTGTTTGACAACTTTGTCCCATCAATACCAAACAAATACACATCAAAATTGTAATACCAAAAAATTTTCTTTTCATATTATTTGCTCCTAGCTACATTTAAATGAATTCTTAAAGAAGCTGCTTGAGCTTCTAAGTTATTTCTAATTTGAGGATCATTTTCAGAGGTCAATCTTCTCTCAATTTCTGCTAATTGTGCCTGAAATGTTGCTATTTCTGTCTTTCTGGCTTCTTTATATTGAAAGCTGTTTTCAAAAATCACTCGTTCAGCAATAGTATCGCCGATCATACCGCAATATCTAAGACCACCAAAAATAATACTTGTTAAAATTAGCATCCCAACAATCCAAATCCACCATCTCGCAAAATACTTTTTTTCAAACTCCATTTTACCTTGTTATTAAGTTTTAAATTGATTTATAAAAATATAACTAACAATATATTTACATTTTACAATTATGTCAACCAATTAATTTATAGCTCTTGGATTTACCAAGAGCGTTATTAAATTAGCTACATCCTTGACTATCGCCGCATGTAGAACAAACAAAACATGTTCCGGTTCTTAAAAAATCAACTCCACCACAATTTGAGCATGGTTGATGATTGCCAGAATCTACTTTTACATCTATCAACGGCTCAGAAAAACCGATATTATGTTCACCAATATTTTCATTACTATTAGTTAAATAATACCTTTCTAATGTCCTAAAAATAGCATCTGGAATAGATGTGGCCGTCTTTAAGAATGGATGTCCAGTTACCATTCCACGCGGTTCAAATTTAGTAAAAGAAAATTTATTAACTAATGTTTTTACTGGTACTCCATGTTGCAAGCAATATGAAATACTAATAGCAAATTGATCCATTAATGAACGTACCGTTGATCCTTCCTTGTATCCAAGATCAATGAATATTTCGGCCAAACTTCCATCTTCATATTCACCGCTTCTAAGGAAAACTTTTTCGCCAGCTACTTTAAACTCCCAAGTCTTTCCATCTCTTACATTTGGAGGTTTATGAGATTTACCCCATTTTAATTTTTTGTCTACTATCTTGGTGTCCCCAAGTTTTCCAGTTACAACTATATCAGATTTTGAACCATCAGATTTTTCAATTGACCCTAAAACTTGTTTTTCACTGCTTTCTTTTTTAGTTGTCAACGGTTGCGATCCTTTTGATCCGTCTCGATAAACTGTGACTGCCTTCAATCCGCGTTTCCACGACTCGATAAATACGTTTTTTATATCTTCAACTGTTGCGTCATTGGGCAATGAAATTGTTTTACTAATAGATCCTGATAAAAATGGTTGAACAGCTTCTAGCATTTTAACATGTCCCATCGGTTCAATAAAACGCTTGCCGCTTCCTGACTGCATGGCACAATCGAAAATGGGGAGATGTTTATCGTATAATCCATTGGTTATATTTTCTTCAAAATTACCAAAATGTTCTATATCTATCATCAATGTGCCAATATGTTTTTCACTATACCCTAAATTTTCCAAAGCTTGTTTAACTGAGCTATTTACCATTTTTAAGTTTCCACCGCCAGCCAAAGCTTTGTAGCTTACTAGTGAAAATGCTGGTTCAACTCCTGTTGTGTCACAGCCCATAAGCAAACCTATTGTCCCGCAAGGCGCGGCAACTGAGGCTTGTGCATTGCGAAATTTAGGTGTTTCTTCATGATCGGCTACTTTATCCCATATTTTCCTGGCTGAATCAGCTAAATATTCTAGTCTTGCATCACCTTCATAGTATGTCAAATTAACTAACTTCTCATTACATTGATAATGCTTTTCCAATACATCATCCATTGGCACTTTATTTTTTTCATATTTATCAAACGCGCCTAATTTCTCAGCTAATTCCGCACTTGTTTTGTAGGCAGTGCCAGTCATAATGCTAGTCACTAAACTAGCAAAATCTCTTCCTTCATCGCTATCATAAGCATAGCCAGCAAGCATTAGCAATGTTCCAAGATTAGAATAACCCAGTCCCAAAGGTCTAAATTCATGGGAATTTTTAGCAATTTCTTTTGTTGGATAACTACCTAAGTCTACCAAAATATCTTGTGCTGTCATGAATATTCGGCAAGCTTTTTGGAATGATTCATGGTCGAATTTTACATCCTTAAAGAATTTAGCTAAATTTAAACTTGACAAATTACAAGCTGAATCGGCAAGAAACATAAACTCGCTACATGGATTCGACGACTTAATTTTACCCGACTCTTTACATGTATTCCAATTATTAATTGTTGTATCAAACTGAACTCCAGGATCAGCAACTTTCCATTCGGCTTTACAAATTTTATCAAAAATATAGCGAGCTTTTAAAATCTCACAAACTTCTCCGTCAGTCCTGTTTATCAGCGACCAATCCTCATCATTTTCAACCGCTTTCATAAAAGAGTCGGTTAGCCTGACCGCATTATTGCTATTTTGTCCGCTAACAGTCGCATAAGCTTCGCCGTTAAAATCAGAATCATAACCTTGAGCAATTAAAGCTTTTGCTTTATCTTCTTCAACAATTTTCCAATCAATGAAATCTAAAATTTCAGGATGATCAACGTCTAAAGCCCTTAAAACTGCACTTCTGCGAGTAACTCCACCACTCTTAATGGCTCCTGCCGCGCTATCAAGTACCTTTAAAAAGCTCATCAGCCCAGAACTTTTACCACCACCACTAAGTTGCTCATTAGCCCCACGCAAATTAGACATATTGGAACCACTCCCACTGCCGTACTTAAATATAGAAGCTTCATTCTTAATAAGTTCAAAAATACTCATCAAGTCATCATCTACTGACTGAATAAAACACGCGCTTACTTGCGGTCGTTCGTATTGATTTTCTGGCTGATAATAATCGTCGCACCCAAAATCGTAAATCCAATTTTGACCAGTTCCTTGAATATTATATTTATTCCAAAGCCCAACATTAAACCATACCGGACTATTAAAAGCTCCATATTGATTAATTAAAAGCCATTTAAGATCATTAATGAAATTAAATTTTGATGTAGATGACGCAAAATAATTATGCCAACACCCAAATTCTGCAATTGTATCCACAACCCTATCAACAACTTGTTTCAGACTCCACTCATGGCCGCGATCGTTTGGCACTCCTGATTTCCTGAAATATTTAGACGCTAATATATTAGCCGCCAACTGACTCCAAGATTCTGGAACCTCAACGTCTTTCATCTCGAATTTAATATTGCCGTCATTGTCTTTTATTTGACAATCTATAATTTTCCATTTTATTTCGTTATATGGCTGGTCTGTATCGCAAAAATGTTTTTTAAATTTCACTAATCTTCCTTAGTTGATAGCAGGTTTTTAACAACTCCATTGAAAATATGAATATATAATTCGATCCATTCTCTTGTATCTTCCGACAATATCATTTTAGACCTATTTTTGTTATAAAAAGATGACGGTTTATCATTGAATTTTAAACTCATAGCAGACCAATCACAAAGCATTTCGATAATATAATTAAATGGCATATCAAGCACTTTATATCCTGTATCATCAACTAAAACCCAGTACTCCCAATGATGTAAATTGTATTTCTGATGATGATTCCATGCAACCTCAAACTGCTGTTTAATAAGTTCTGGAAATATTTTATCATTATCGTTTGGGAAAAAATTAGCTTGATAAGGTTTAAACTCCTCAAAAGACTTTTTTGAGTGATCATGTATTGCAATTTGCTTGTCAATCACATGACAATGCGCATCATCAAGTTTTCTTTCCTGATTATTTTTAATTTTATCCCATATTAATTTTACATTCTCAATATGTTCTTCAATATAGGATTGATATTTTTTTTCTTGATCTGAAAGTGGTATCTTATGATTATTCATTGTTATTATTATCTATATTGTTAATAAAATATTTCTCTTGTTCAATTATTAGATTTTCCCATGAATCGCTTTTAAGATTAACATTATCCATTATCGGTTTCTCTAAATCTGTTATTGGAACCCATACGTCTAAATGTTTTTCTTGACCACGCCTATAACATCTTCTTAATGACTGATAAAACTTTTCATATGAATCACTAATGCCATAATATATCATTTTATTAACATGCTGCAAATTCAATCCAAATCCAGCTATTTTTGGTTTTGTGATCAATATACGTATGCCACCATTAATAAAATCATTTATAATCGTGGATTTATCATCAAGCTTTGTTTTGCCATTAATAATTTTGTAATCGTTATGCCCTTGAAAGATTTCAGCTAATTTATTTTCTTCATAATCTAGCTCAACCCATATCAAAAATTGTTCATTCGGGAACTCATTATAGCATTTTCTATAAACATATTGTGGTTTATATGAATAAATATCTGTTACTGTTTTCTTTTTATTTATAGTTTTATAAAAAAAACCTCTGGAAATTTGAGCAAGTTTATTTCTTATTGTAATTCCTTTAGGTATTTTATCAATATTAATATCTTCATCTTCAAAAAAATCTTGCTGCCATTTTTTACTGTCTTGGTTTTTATGTTTATTATCGAATATAAATGTCTTTACATTAGTATTCTGGTCATATGTTAAACCAATGTCATCAATATGTAAGTAATATTCTGGCGGTAACTTTGTATTATCATTAAATCCAAATTTGTCAGGATGGCGCATTATAACAGACCATGAATTTAAATACGCATAAAATTTAGATTTAGCATGCGGTCTTAATATCCATTTTGTTTGATCTTTAAAATCTTTTTGAAACCAATCACCAAAGAATTGAGAGTAAGTTTTTATTTTACCCAAAAAAAGCGCATGATTTGCTAGTTCAGCGTAATCATTTGGAGCAGGAGTGGCTGATGCTGCACATCTAAATTCTATCCCAGCCTTATTGCAACTTGAAATAATATTGCGACCGTACACACCATTTTCAGATTTTAAAATTGAACTTTCATCAAGTATAAATCCACTTATCCCCAACAAGTCCTTTTCTTTTTTAAAGAATTCAAAATTAATTAATCCTATTTTGTCATTAGAATTTTTAAAATCTTCTAATGAGCTATTTCTGATATTATGTATTTTTAAATTTTGATAAAATTTATCAATTTCTCTTTCAAATTGAGATAATACCATTAAAGGACAAACTATCAATGATTTTATATTATTCTTAGCTAATTGACTAGCTATTTCAATTTCGATTGATGTTTTACCTAATCCTGTATCAAGAAATAGCGCAAACTTTTTTTTATTTAGGCATATATTCGTAAAAAACTTTTGGTAATCAAATAGATGGTTAGACAGCTCACTAAAATTATTATGAGAATCGACTAAATTTAAATTAATTTTATCGGTCACAATGTATGGTTTCTCATCAATATACTCAAAATCATAACTAGGTAATGATGATCTGAGCCACATAAATAAATTATAATCATCAATATTATAATTATCCCCGATTTTAATTTTAGCTATATCCCTATCTATTATTATGTTTTCAGACTTTATTTTATCAATAATCATATTAAAATTGTGATTGTATACTTTTTTTAGACTCTAATTTATCAAGATTCTTTTTCATTTGATCGAAATAACTATCTTTTAGCTCTATAGCGGTTGCGTGTTGCCCCAATTTTAAAAATTGATACGGTTCTGATCCAATGCCACCATATGGGGAAAAACATTTTTCTCCGGGATTGCAATACATCATAGTAATGCGTTCAATAACTGTCAATTGAAGTGGACATACATGTTTTTCTCTATCATTTTCTTTAGTGCCACGCACTTGTAACGTGTCAGATTCTTTAATATCAGTCCAAATTCCTGATGCCCATTCGATCCATGTATCTTTGTCGAATCTAGCAGGTTTTACTGGTTTTGATCTGTCACCAGGCTTCTTAAATAACACTACATAATCATTATAGCATGGAGCTAGTTTTGCAGTATCGCGTCCATGTGTTGCCATCGTTAACGTACTGGCATGAGTTCTTATGCTGACCGCTTGCTGATTTTTCTTAATAACAAACTCTCCATACATATTAAATCCAGCGCGGCACATTCCAGCCCTTACCATAGAATGAAAATCTCTTATACCAGTATATCCATGATTTACTTGCGTAGCTATAAGATTTGATAGATGTATCGCCGTCACAGTTCCTGGCTTCATAACCCTAAAAAGTTGCTTTGCAGTTATCACCCATGTATAAAAAAATTCACCTTTATTCTCTATATCATTGTGATTCAAAGAATTATCTCTGCAATTACCTTGATCTTCAATCTTACTTGAGTATGTAAATAAATCAGCGAACGGTAATGAAAATACTGATAAATCAAACTCATTTTCTGGAATATAATCAGCCATAGTCGTTACACAATCGCCATTATATATTCTATAGTTTATTCCTTCTTTTATTCTCATATTATTAACTCTTTAAACCTTTTTAAAAAATGTTTTTTAGCTGATTTAGGTTCCCAACAATATATTTCAATATTCAATTTTTGCCCAAGTAACTCCCATTTTGATGGGGCGTTTGGCATTAATTGTTCTTTTTCATCATGTAAAATACAATCATCAATATACTTTGTATTATCTAATTTTTCAATACTAAACTTCTGGTATATTAAATCAGATATTTTTTGCTCATATATTTTATACTTTGGGAATATATTTTTAATTGGCCTGGGAATATCAGATATATAAGCTTCAGCCGCATCATGCATAAGTCCGTCTAATGTTTTTGTAATTCTACTCACTAAAACACAATGCTCTGCTACTGAATAAAATCTATTGACATGCCCATTAAATCTACACTGCATACTTAACGAATGAGCTATATCTTCAATATTTATTTTATCAATTTCTGGTTTTGTTGGCCAAAATTGCAATCCCATATATGTCTGACACCATGTATTATCTATTAGTTCTCCCATTTTTTGTTTAAACTATTTTTATTAAAATATAACTAATTATTATGAGTTGTCCATTCAACTCCAAGTTTGAAATCATTAATTTCTTCACATGCTGGGCATATATATTGATGATCTGAGGTTGACACTCCAATCTTTAATTTTGATCCAAAAACCTTAATCCAACTTGTATAGATAATAGCCCTGTAACATTTTTGGCAATATATTTTTGTATCTTCATTCGGATAATCACGACCATGTTTTTTATATTGACATAAATCTTTAAAATTAAGTCTTTGCTCCATTTTGCTCCGTTTTAAATAAATAAGTTATCCAACCAAAAGTAATAATATATATTAAAAACTCTAAAAATTGCAACCAAAAAATCACTTAAAAATCTCCTTTCGCAACTTGACAGCAAGTTAAACCCATTTCGCGCCACATATCGACCACTTTTTGACGGTCATCGAAAATAATAAAATCTTCATTTTTAAAGGTAATTTCTAGATTATCACGCTTCAATTCTAAGAATAATTCCTTTTTAACAATAGTATCATCCCTTGAATCGCCTTTGCGCCTCATGTACAGTCCATCCCAATCTTCAATATCATGCCTACCCAGCCAATCAATAGTATCAAATTTCATGTCTTCAGAGCGCCCACTTAAGATAA
>JQIA01000264.1_pt1 | contig 25180 bp, 22 predicted proteins | sample 811431 | NCBI WGS metagenome assembly JQIA01 (sample SAMN02998118, study PRJNA258478) | marine sediment metagenome | biome: marine; feature: seafloor; material: sediment; isolation source: oil-polluted sediment collected from 3 locations (0.5 km, 0.7 km and 0.9 km)... | place: USA: Gulf of Mexico ...
CCTGTCATTCTATAATCTTAATCACATATAACGCGCGAGGCTAGTGAAAATAAATCTAACCGCACAGGTCGAACTTTTTTGGCTATAATAGATTCAGCACTGAGGGGCAAATCAATAGGTTACAAAAATTATTTAGAAAGCGGAGAATTCAGCAGTGTTTGAGCACCCCTTGCTACCATTAATTTAAGTTGCTACTGCCAAGAGATTATTCGCTGAAGTCTCCGGGGTTATGCGTTGCGAAAGCACATGTGAAGCTTTTGCCATTAAGTAGAGTGCCTGATCGGTCATGTTGATGACTTGGCACATTCTTGCCGCAAGTGCTTTGTGGTCATTAACGTTAAAACTATAACCATTCAATCCTGATATCAAAAAAGCACTGCCTGCACCAACTACATCAGAAATAATGAGCGGTAGGCCAGCTGCAGCAAATTCATGTACCACAACTCCCCACGGCTCGGCACGACTGGGCAACAAAAAACATCCTGCATCAGCTGCTTCCTGCATGAGCTGTTCCGGTTGCATGAAGTCTTTTATGACTACACCCGCAATAGCTTCAAGTTCTGCCCTTAGTACGCCGCAACCGATCAAATGCAGTTCCCAATCACCTTTATTCGCATCCAATTCTTGCCATGCCCGCAAAAGCACATCTAAACCTTTGACGGGTTCAAATCGTCCGACAAATAAAAAGCGATGCGGATAGTGATGCCGCTTATTTTCTATAGTTTCATCGTAGACTTGGTTAAATAAACATAAATCGGCACTGTAAAGATCGTATACAATATTTTTCTTCTCAAATCCTATTCTGCGGGCATATTCAAATTGGTATAAGCCTGCCACCCAAGCATGAGAATAAAACTGCAAGAAATAACCTGCTGCACCAAGTAACATCCCAATTCTTTGCTTTGCAGTGCCTTGCCATTGATTATCAAGACCAACCACAACCGGCATCCCTTTCGCCCTTAATTGCTTGGCGACCCTCATATAACCTTTATCCATCCAACCTGATATCACAGTTACGCCAGGCATTATATTTTTTGCCAACTTTTTGATTTCACTGTCAGATAATTCTGAACGCTTGTACGTAATCACATTGGATAGTAATGGCATCTGGTAGGGTGTCTGCCTTTTATGATCCCAATATACCACATGCACCTCATTGCCACGTTCAACCAGATTTCGAATAGTTGCAATAGTGTAGCCCATAACCTCAGTGTACAAATAGAGAATTTTCATTTATTTGGTATCTGCTGATTTTTTTGACCGTTGGAAAAATCCAGAGCGATCCATGTCCTGTGGCACCGTATTTCAAGCTTTCAATTTAATTACTAAGATATTAACCAATCAGTGAAATCAGTGAGTAATTAGACTAAAATACGACATTCCGTAACAAGCTGTTTTGTTTAAAAAGTACGCAATATAGGCTACCACGGGAAATACCAGAGAGCCAAACTTTTGTCCCGGCTTAAGCTGGTAGCCGAGTCAAGCACAGTTCATGTAATATGGTTTGACTCGTAAAGTTAGGCTTTTACCATGATAGATATAAAAAAGACCCCAGAATCCAACATAATTATTTGAATTGTGAAGCAGAAAGTTACAGTGACTTCCTGTTGAGAAATGTTAAGTTATTTATGCACACCTACTTTATGGTCTTTGTAATCCAAGCAAGAAGATTTCTCGCCTGATTCGACCAAAGTTTATCATGTGTAACAAATTCAGTAACAAGAGCACGATACGCCTCAAAATTATCCGTATTCCAATGAACCAGTTCAGTAATTCGATTTGCCAAATAAACAGGGTCCTCTTGTTCTATTTCAATCAGAATTTTTTTGTATTCCGGAGAAATACCTGCCGTAAATGTACTGAATATCGGCTTTTGATATTGCAAATAATCATGTATTTTTGAAGGAAAATTATTATCATTCTCATCAAAAGTTGATGGTCGAGGATTAATAAACGCATCAGCTTGGAGACAAATATGCTCTAATTCTTTTTCTGTTACAGGGCCATGAAATATTATACGACGATCATTGCTTATGGATTCAATGTCAGATTGCGGCATACCCTTTCCGCAAATATGGAATTCAAATTTCTTATCCTGAATACATTGAATCGCCTTCAACAGGAGAGGAAAACCTGCACTTTCCCTTAGCCCACCTGCATAGACAATACGTAGTTGACCATTGTCGGATTTACCTCTTTTGTTTATTGCCTTTAATGACTTCACTCCGCCTTCAAAAAAAAATTTCTTACTGAATGGACACGTAACGTAGTTCTTCCATGAGAAAAAAATACGCGCTGTAGCACGGCGTGCATGCATATCAAAATTACTCCAATGTTTGTCTAGTCGAGTATCCATATCGGTTATCAAGGGAATCCAAGGAATACCTAATTTCTGTTGAGTTCTATAAGCCCCATATGTAAAATAGATAGGAATATTATACGTAAGAATAAGGTCAGGTCGCTCAACATCAACAATCTGATTGATTTTGTGATGATATAAAAATTTAAGATACAAGCTGCGTAAAAACAATATATTGAGATGTCCGAACACAACTCCTGGAATTTTTTCAGGAAGTGCATTTGTATCTCCGGCACTCCACAGAGCACCTTTTGGAAAGAGCTGCGCAGGGATATGTGTGAGTACATGTACTTTGACCCCACTGTCTATAAATTCTCTTATAAGTGACTCCTGCCATTTGCATGCTGCCGGACTCACTGCTGGCAGGAAATAGCAACTTTCGTTTAATACAGGACCGATCCAAAGAATTTTTTTTATTGTTTTAGGGTGGTGAACGCTATAATTATGTTGGTAATCCATATTACATCCTTTTTTCCTGATAAGCTAACCCTGCAACTATTCCGGGTACCGACCAAAACAATAAATAGGAAAAATTGAAATTTCCCATACTCATCATTTCTTTACAAAACCACTGAATAAAATATGTAATCTGAAAAATCACGAGAAGTTGTACGGATTGCTTCCAATATATCATTCTGGAAGCAATCTGCCATTCTTTTATGCTTAAATAAGCAATACATAGCATCAGGGTTATGACTCCGATGATACCTGTTTCATGCGTTACAACGGCTGCACCGACTTCTAAAGCGTATGGGGGAAGAATCCCTACGACATCTCCGGCCTTTGAACCGGCCCCCAAGCAGGTACCCCAAGGAGTAAAATATAGTGCATTGCCCCAGAGCCCCAAAAAAATACCATTGATCCTTGCCCAAAGATCACCTGTAACAAGAAATGCAGTCCGAGAGTCTACCTGTCCTGAGTAACTATATTCATCTAGTACGATCACCAAGACTCCGAAGATCAACATGCTGACAAGAGAAAATAATCTTAAACGGAATGATTTGATCCTGAAGAAAAGAAAGAGTAATGCCGGAAGAGATAAAAAAAGAGCCCCTCGACGCGTAGAAGAGTATAACAAAACTACGGCACTCAACAGAGAAAAAAATTCCTTATAAAGAGTTAGCCCTTTTTGTTGGCGATAGGCGATGGTAAAGGCAATAAGATATATAGTTCCCATCATAGTGTTGGCCAATCCCGCCTGTGTGGAAAAAATTCCAGAAAACGCTTGGAGACCGGCGCGATAGTTGAGACCTTGTTCAACCATTGTATCAATCGCACGCAAAAAAGGAGGTAGAGAAGTATCTCCAAAGATAATTGTAAATATTGCAAAGGGCAGGAGGAAAACAGCAAGTAGACTATAAAATGAACATAACTTTCTTAATTGAGAACCGGATATGATACTTTGATAGGCAAGCCAAGGGAGAAATAACGGAACAATCTGTACGAAAAAACTTATCGAAAATAATTCTACACCATGCTGCAGGGAAAGCACGAGAAAAAAACTTTGCAAGATAATCCAAATGGTGATTGGAAATTTAACCCATCCCGGAATGGAAGCAATTCGTTTTGTAATAATGGCCCAAAGAATTACTATAAAAACTACAGGGAAACCAACAGCCATAAAAAATACCGGCTGCCCCGGCCAAATTTTTCGGACAAGATGAAAAATTGGAGCAAGAATCAAACAGAAAGTGATTAGACTTATTTTATTTATTTTCACAGTACAGGATAAAAAATATCATCATAGAAATCGTGTAACACCATTGTATCATTTGAGACTGCAAGTTTCGAAGTAATCCAAAGATGTTGAGGTGGTAAGCTAAGTTATGATATTCAAATGCAAAACCATTAAATATCACTCGCCAAAACATCCTGATAAAGCTGAATATACTTACGAGCAACAACAATGGTTCGGTAAATAATTTTTAGTTGAACAGTTTCAATATGTTGAGCAAATGACCTTAAAAAGGTCAACCTAAACAATTTCAACATGTTATACTTACTATACTTAATAATCACGGCTATCCCCGATTACTTCCGCAGGATTGCCAGCGACAATGGTCGCCGCAGGTACATTTTTCGTGACCACGCTTCCTGCACCAACAACGGCTCCCCTCGATATGGTTACTCCCTTAAGAATAATGGCACGAGCGCCTATGAACACGCCATCCTCGATTTTAATGGGTTTGCTTGTGGCGTGCAGAACGCCACTTAGCCGTTCCTCATAGACCAATGGATGAGAATCTGAGTCTGTGATCAATGCGCCCGACCCGATTAAAACGTGGTTACCTATCGTGATATTCGAAGAAGCCGATATCGTGCACCCGGAAATTTCAACATGATCACCCAATTGGATGCGGGATTCATAACCGTTTGTCTTTATAATTACCGGTTGGATCACGCCTAGGCTATTATGCCTATGATTACTAACCGCAACAAATCCTTTGCCGATTTTAATAGAACCTCTTGTTCGGGTAAAGATTACTGGACGACCATACAAACGCCATGACTTATTCCACTTTACTCGATGAAACCAACAAAACGGAGCATCAAATATATATTGTGGATAGTACAGCAGATCCCATATTCTCTGTTTTGCTTCTTTGGATAGTCTCTCTGTTAGAATGCGCTTTATGTATCTGGCTACCATTTCTTAATAACCTCGTTTAAGTGTCAAGTATACATACTTGAAGATCATTATAGCCTTGCCTCATCCACGGTATATGATTTGTTGGAGACTTTCTTTGCCGGAACCCCTGCAATCGTAATGCCTGATTCATGAAACGACTTATTTACAACCGAATTGGCTCCGATATCGATGTTGTCAGCAATTGTAATATTCCCAAATATTTTTACCCCAGGACCAATAAATACATTTTTTCCAATTTTAGGTGCATCATATTTGGTTCCAGTTGCTGCGCCAATATTCACACCAGCATGGATTGTGCAATTTTCCCCAATAACGGCATGAGGGTTAATAATTATTGTCCCACGATGTGGAATAACGAGACCTTTATCAATCACGTTTATAGGAATCGTAAAACCAAACCTCTCTGCCATTTTATTCAATTTTAGTTCAAGAATCTTGCGATACAGTTGCACTATAATATTTTTTTTATGGGTATTGGTTAAATACTCAACGATTCTGTATAATCGTTGAAACTTTCTAATCTTTTGAGAATCTGACAATATTCCTAGTTTCGATAGCAGTCCTCTTTTTTTTGTAGCAAAAACACTTTCTTCAGCCTTTAAATACGCAATAAGTTCTTTTCGTGACATTATCATTGAGAGAACCCTTTAAGCATCATTGATAGATTATCATTGTCCATTATTCAACAATCTCAGTCAAAAGCCTTATATATATATTTGCAGCATTCTTCAGGGAAAAATTCGCAGCTCGTTCTTTACCTACGACCGAAAGCGATCTTCTTTTTTCAAGATTGCTGCCCAGTTCATACATCGCATTTGATAGAACAACAGGGTTATTTATGTTTGTCAGAACGCCTGCTGTGCCATTATCCAATAGCCATGGAATGGCGCCTGAATGATCCCCGCCGATTACAGGCATTCCTAATGCCATCGCCTCAAGCACTAGCATCCCGAAGCTTTCTTCTAATGCGGAATGAACCAGTATATCGGCTTGTGATAACTGCTTGAGAAATGCAGCCTGATCGAGTGGCGGGAAGCATTTTACATTTTTGTAGTGTGAGAGCAACTTTCGCGATTTCTCGTGCGTTCCAAAAACCCACAGTTTGGCATTGGGTAAGGTTTTTTGCACAATACCAAAGGCATCCAGTGTAGCCCGGCTGTTTTTTCGTTTATCTGCAAGATCACCCGCAACGGCATATATTATGCAATCATTGGTGTGCCGCGCATCTCTAGCGATTGTGGGTAATCTGATACCGTTTGGAATCACTTTAGCGTCTGTCCGACTGGGCCAGTAATGTGCAATCTGTTGCTGCATGTATGGTGATACACAGGTGAGCCAGCGTGCACGCATTAGGACTCGCGCGGCCATAAGTGCCATCATAATGCGATATGGCTTATGTGAAAACTTGACTTCTCGGACGATCCTCCATGGCGCATCATGAGCGGTTACCAAACACGGACGCTTTGATTGTAACGCGGCCAACGCGAACTCGTACGTCCAGTGTGCATGGATGACATCAACATCGGCATCTTCCATTTCAGACCTAAGCCATTTGATCTCTTTGTACAAGCCGTCAAGCATTCGGCGTTTCAAAGGACGGAAGGGGCAGATGCGAAATGATAAATTAGGCGTGTCCAGACGAAAAGGCTGTTTGACATCATAGCTCAGAGCAAAGACCGTAACCTGATGCCCTTGCCTCACATATTCTTCTGCAATATCCGTTGTTAGCGGAAATTCATATGTGGAGGGGATTTGCTCGGTTAGATTAAATCTTGCCTTAAGTGATGAACAGTTTATCGGTGCCGCAAATCCAATTTTCATAATACTATCTGACGCGTTCGTGGGCGATTATTTGTTGCGAGGTTCCGCGGCAATAAAACACCGATTGGAATCTGAATCATCAAGTATTTTGATTCTATAATTTAGGGAATCTAATATCTGGGTTACATGGAGCATTGCGGTGATTGCATGCACTTCCATGAGTATTAATGGCGTGCTACGCTTTAGGGTATCCATACCGCCCTGTAAAACGTTATGTTCAGCTCCTTCTACATCAATTTTCATTAAAGAAATATTGCCGGTATTTGATATATTGACGAATTCATCAAGGGTCTGCATTTCAATCTGTGCAGAAATGAAATTTGCATTTTTGTATGAAATTTCGGCAAGAGGACAATGACTTCCCTCGATATATCCCCCGCTACTAGTCCCTTGGTTAACGTTTTTAGAAAAATTAAACTGCGTCTGACCGCAGGCATTTGACAAGGCTATTTGTTGTAAGCTGATTCGGTCTTTTAATGAGAGATTCTTTTCTATGTGCATCTGAAGACGTTCGCAGTTATAGGGGTTCGGTTCAAATGCGAATACTTGCCCTTCAGGGCCTGTAAGCGTTGCAAAACACATCGTATGATATCCAATGTGCGCCCCAATATCTAAAATCGTCTTTCCTTGCATGTTAAATGATTTTAAGTATTCCCAGAAGAATGTGTCATAGGTGCCGGCCACCATCATATCAAATTCTTTTTTCTGGGGAGCCACAAAAATAGAAGCATCTTTTAAAGGTCCCGATTTGACCGTCTGCCAGCGTGGAGGGCGAGATCTGAACTTCAGATAGCTCTTAATCAACGCTCGATACAGAAGCGGTGGGCAGATGTTCTTAATCATTGTATTCATTTAGTTTCACCCATATTTGATTAAATCCGCTTTATTAACATTTCACCAAAACGGCAAATTTCCCGAAATTCTCGTTTGGTACCGTTAAACGCCAGCGAGTTGATGATATGTTTTGTTGAGTCAGAAACTCATCGACCGCTGTTTTAGCGCCGGTGGAAAAACAATCATAATCGTCAACAATAACTATTTGAGCTGTCAAAAGTCTTTTTCTATAAAACAACATTATTTCATGTGGTTAAGATGGCATGCAGCGTTTTGGTGACTTAATCAACAGACTCATTGATGTCGAAAAGATCACCGACGTTAATGCCGTGTTGCAAAGCTTGCCATGCATTAAATAACTCAATATCTAATCGATTAAATCTCTTTATTAAATCGCATTCATTCTTGTTAGGACGCGTGTAGCTGCTTTTTTGTTTATGTGGTAGGGGCTTCGGCATATTAAAATCTGATAGCATATTTTCTATTTCCTCATTGAAATTATTGAAATCAAGAACATATCTGAAATTCTCCAAATTATGTAATGCTGTAATAAGATTTTGAGTATTAGGCTCTTCAGAAACTTGACCGGAATAATATCGGCAAGCCATATTGCGGACTTCCCAGCAATGCGTCAGAAAGCACTCCAACCCATTGAGTGAAAAATGATGATATGGAAGATCAGGCTCTCTTTGGGCCATTTGATAATGTGACCATACTCTTTCAACTGGATCTCGCATTATGGTGACATAGCTATACTCTTCTGGCTTGCATAAGCGCGATACAGGAAGATGCATATTCAGATTAGTAAATCGAGAGCATTTATCTAAATGACCGAAGATTGTGCAAAGAGATGTTCCTCCCGTGCACAAATGCAATTTGGCTCTTTTTAAACCTGTATCGTGGGTTGTGATACCCCGTTAATCGATGAGTCAATTGTTTAGCGTAATCCGTCCGAAACAAAGTATCAAATAATCTCATACTTTTGATGGCTAGTTTTTTCAAAATCATAGATTTCTTTCGATAAAGGGTATCACGAATTGAATAGAACTTTTCTGCAGAGTCTCTTAAATAATACTAAACGAGATGGGCGAAAAAATGCAGCCTGAATCTTTTTATCGGCATTAGCATCAGGGGTGCGGAAGGCGGGATGCACTAATGGAAAATCACATCCATGAGCGGTAAGGCCGATGCCTTTACTGCACTTGGTGCTGTGTGTTGAATCTGGGCCGTTCCCAATGTTTGTAATCATGTTAAAGCGAGGAATGATGCATAAGCCATACTGCAGCCAAATGGAAAGTCCCCATTGGTAGTCCCAAGTATCGCTTTTTTCATTTCGTGTGGACCAAATAGTTCGAAGCATGGATTCGAGGTCAACTGTTTTAGGAAATACAGTTCTCAAGCACTCTCGAGTTTGTTCACAAGTTAAAAAATTGGCATCCGAATCATATTCCTTCCAGGCTCGTGCCCACGTTGCCCAGCCCCAACAGAACATATGCTTTGCAAATCGGTAACTTGCAGATGATGCCCAATAATTCTGGTCAAGATTGCTGCCTCCAATGTGCATAACCCGTTGGTCGTCATTATACTTATTTAATAAACATTCGCAAAAATGGAAAAAGTCAGGATGCGGTAGGCAGTCATCTTCCAGAATAATTCCCTGTTCTTCGTGTTCAAAAAACCAGTTGATGGCTTCACTTACGCCACGTTTACACCCCAGGTTTTTGTCCCGGAAAAGTGTTTTGACCTCGCAGTCCCAGTCAACACCATTCAGAACAATATCCCGGACTTCCCGAACCTTTTCAGCCTCACCCGGGACATCCGCTTTTGGCCCGTCCGCAGCCACATACAGTCGGGGCGGCTTTGCCTGGCGGATAGCTTCAAAGACCTGCCGGGTTGTGTCCGCACGCTTATAGACTAAAAACAGCACCGGAGTATGCAAAGGGCAGGGAGGAGAAAATTCACCAATCTCAGACACTGGAGACTTCTTTCAGTTTAAGGTGGTTATCAAAATACGATATCGTCTTCAAAAGTCCCTCTTTCAATTTTATCTTCGGCTGCCAGTTCAACTCTTTTCCAGCCAATGCAATATCCGGTTTTCTCTGCTTAGGGTCATCATGAGGCAACGGATGAAGCTGAACCTCGGATTTTGAGCCTATCATCTCTATAATCTGTTCAGCCAATTCCAAGATCGTAAACTCTCCGGGATTACCCAAGTTACAAGGGCCGGTGAAATCGTCATCTGTTCCCATCAACTTGACAAACCCCTCTATCATGTCATCAACATAGCAGAAAGAACGAGTTTGCGACCCATCACCATATACTGTGATAGGTTTGTTTTTAAGAGCCTGGACAATGAAATTGGAAACAACCCTTCCGTCGTCAGGATGCATCCGTGGGCCGTAGGTGTTAAAAATTCTGGCTACTTTAATGTTGAGGTTGTGCTGACGGCGATAATCGAAAAAAAGCGTTTCCGCGCATCTTTTGCCTTCATCATAGCAGGAACGAATCCCGATGGGATTGACATTGCCCCAATATGTCTCCGGCTGCGGATGCACAGAGGGATCTCCATACACCTCCGAAGTGGATGCCTGAAGTATCTTGCCGTTAATACGCTTGGCAAGCCCTAACATATTAATTGCGCCATGCACCGTGGTCTTTGTCGTCTGTACCGGGTCGTATTGATAATGCACCGGAGATGCCGGACAGGCGAGATTATAAATTTCATCCACCTCCACATACAAAGGAAAAGTTATGTCGTGGCGGATAAATTCAAACTGGGGATTATCTATTAATTTGATAATGTTCTGTTTGTTGCCGGTAAAGCAGTTATCAACACAGAGAACTTCATGTCCGTCATTTAAGAGACGTTCACAAAGATGGGAGCCGAGAAAGCCTGCTCCGCCGGTTATGAGAATACGTTTACAACCTTGTATGTTTTTCATCATTTTTGAGCTTCCATATATAAAGATTCCCAGCGTCTCGCTTTATTGTCTTTCAGCAAGTCAAAGTCACTTCCTTCTCTGAAAGGTACCTCTTGCACATTCTTAAATCCCACTTCTCGTAAAAAGCGTCCCAATAATTTGGTGTCCCAAACGGACAGATGAATATAATTCTTCAACAAGGCGAATCGCGAAATTAAGGTAAGTTGGCAGGTGTAACACGTTAAATTATTTTAATACTAATCTGGTGGGAACAACTTGAAACCCATTATGGGTCATAAGCCTATCGGATTTGCATGAGCAGCAAGCAATAAGGTCATTTTTTTAATGATGTTGACTGTGACGTGTTTGACAAGAGCAATCTCTTTAGCTTTGAAGAAATTCGCCTAACATAAATCGTTATAACAAGCAGGTTCTCTCTATATTTATTCGAGTCAACAACAGCAAATCGACTTTTAGCTCTTGCTTTTGCTTCCATGTGCATACTTCCTCCTCTTCTCCGATTTTCTCAGGGCGGAAACCATCTGCAGCAATATAGAGTTTTGCGGGCTTGGCTTGGCGTATTGTTTTGAAAACTTGCTTTGTTGTATCAGGTCGATTGTAAATAAGAAATAATATAGCTGTATTAATTATTTAACTATCTGAAGTAAAAGAAACAAACTGTTCGTAAGCATTACGTAACAGGTTATCACAAGATAAAATATCTGGATGATCCTGATGTGATTGTGAATAATATTTACAAATTTTAACATTCAACTCACAGCTACTTTTCAAGCATCTCATAAATATTCTGACAATCTTTTCTTTAATTCGCTTAACTGATCCTATAAGAAAAATAATCAAATTAGATTTAGGGAGATCAAAACCAAGATCCTGACCCAACTTAATAGCTGCAGATTCATTTCCAGCTTTGCGAAGCTTATGTACCGCATCATAAAATAACTCCTCGACTTTCTGCATAGAAAGTAAAGTATATGACGTTACCGGAAATGCGGATATATATGCCTCGAAAAAATAAAGTGAAAATGTTGCCTCCTCTAGGCTTCCTAATGCATTATGCATCGTTAAGGAATCTTCGTCATGCATGCCGAAAAAATCTGCTTTTCTATCTTTTGCCTGTTTATCCTGAGATATCTCGCAGTGAGGTGAATTTCCAACCCATGTCATAGGGATACCTGTTTCAAGATAACGATAGGTGTGGACACAGGCCATAAGGGCTGTATAAGCATCCGGAGTTACCGACTTAAAATAGATACCATTCTGTGTTCTCAATACGCGATTAATGAGACTACGGCGATGAAATCCCCCGGAATACATTTGAGGAAGACAGATGTAGTCAAGTTCGCCTGTTAAGGCTTTATCCAATTTCTTTTTGGAGTCTTGCCATTTCTCACCTGTTTTAAAAGAGTATGACACAGCAGTTTGTCCGTATATTTGCTGACAACCGTCCCAAAAGTAATAAGCTCTCGGGGAGACGATTGCCTCTGCATGAGGATATTTGCTGGTCAAATATAAAAGATGCTCAACACAATGAGGCATTATGGCATCATCATCACCTATAAATATAACCCATTCACCACAAGATTCCTGCAACAAGAACTCCCAATTTTCATGCATAGGAAGTGGTTTATCAGGACGACAGACACGCAATCTTAAGTCAGAAAATGAGTTACAAACATCCCAGCTATTATCACTGCTATAATTTTCGGAGACAATAATTTCTATCTTATCAGACGGCACATTTAGTGCGCTTTGTATTGCATATTTAAGATATTTCGCTCTGTTTCTTGTAGGTATCAGTATTGAAAGCAGAGGAGTTTCCTTGTTACAAGCTTTTTCTTTCACTATTTTATCCTCCGTAAATACCCATCAGGCGCAACCGTGATCAGCAACTTGTGTTGAATACTCTTGTCGATCTCAAACTCTGAATGGGTTTTGAGATATTCCCACACAGCGGTCTTAGGATTATTACCCGGTCCCCAAGGACGATCAGGAAACATATCCGCAGGCATATCTTCAACCACCGTATCAAACACCACGCAATAGCTACCGACACTGGTTAGCGGCGCATAGGCTTCAAGTTCAGCCAGTACATGCTCATGAGTGTGGTTACTGTCCAGGCAAACTAGGATTCGAGAATAATTGGCCGCAACCTCTTTGACCTTTTCGATGATCTCCGGCGCAATGCTGGAGCCTTGGATCATCTGAATGCGGGAAGACATGGGGTGCGCTTCAATAGCGGCACGGTTGTGGGCACGGATGTCGATGTCGATGCCAAGTACTTTACGTTTTGATATCTTGGGATCAATCTTCTCGCCCGCTTCAATAGCATAGCACATATCCAGCTGCGCAAGCATAGAGGCACTGAAGATCAGCGAGCCACCGTGCGCAATACCGGTTTCAATGATCAAGTCTGGCTTGATCTGCCAAATGAGTTCCTGCATGGCGATCATATCCTGCGGGTACTGGATGATCGGACGGCCTTGCCAAGCAAAGTTATAGGAATATTTTTGCGCAATTGAGGTATGCATAAACGCTGTAGCGGCATCACAGAGACTTCTGTCTAACGGTATGGCCGCAACACGTTCTGTAGCTTCTTTTTGAAAATCAGTCATTCTCTGCCCCGATATAAACATATTTATTTTTCGACATCGCTTTTACTTCATCCAAGTAGTTAGAATTCATAACATAAATTGCTGAACCTTCTGGCAGGTCTTTCATCGCCTCTAAAGGTGACTGCACACGCAATCCGGTCGCAGGCAGAAAATGTCCTTGCTTGGCTGGGTTGATATCAATAACTGTGGATACGGGGCAGCCTTTTTTTTGCATCAGCAGCGAAAATATCACGCCTTTGGAAGCACCGCCCCAGATAGCAATACGTTGTTGTTTCAGTATTTTTCCACCAAGCGTGTCCAAAAAACCGTCTGGAAATATAACCCGATCATTTGCATCAATTTGAGGTTTTCTGAGCGATGCAAGTTCAGCTACTACGTAGAGATACTGTCCACCGAACAGCCTCCCACTATCAATCACCTCACCAAAAATTCGTCTAAAGTCTGAAATACGGAAATAATTGACATGCTCATAAAAAATATCAAACCAAGCTTTATGCTCACATATCCAATCAAAGCAGGGAACTTCAATATAAATCCTTCCCTTGCCATCATTAGCCAGCTTCAGTTGCTGTAAAAATGCCACTGGATTTTTGATATGTTCAAGCACATGGCGCAAAATCAATCCTTGAGCCGGTTCAATTACCTCCGGTGCAAAGTAACGACGTTGAATCTGCGAATTTGATCCTTCATAAGTAGGATCAAAGCCTGTGATATCAAACCCATTGTCTAAGAGCAGTTCGAGAAAATAACCTTTTCCGCAGCCTACTTCTACCAGATGGTTCCGTCCCAGAGTTTGCTCAATTCGCCCTGCAACTATATTCAAATGCTGCTGAAAAAGCGGACTAACAGCCTGTTCATTTTGATAATGGCTGTCATATTCCATCAGCTCTGCTCGGAATGCTGTATTAAAAACCAGCCCTGTTTGCAAATCTTCTACCAGTTCTATATCACCTTTCGGACATTCTTTAGCTTCTTCGGCTGTGTCATACATCCGATTTTGAAAAATGGGAAAATCAGTTTGTTGATAGAGCAGGTTCATATGTTTAGTTTGTTTGAATTCCAACCACGCAGGGCGGATCAACCAGATTATCTGGTCGGGCACCGAAACGCAGCAGATCACGCCGCCCATATTCATCGGCGATTTGCTCTGCCAACTGCCGAACTGTAATAGGTTTGCCAGAACAAACGTTTATCGGCCCCTGCCGTTCGCCTTGAGCGATTTCTGCAATCAAGCGTCCAGCCTCACGAACATCCAAAAAATCACGCACCTGAGTTCCGCTTGTAAGTTCCACAGCTTCACCTTGCGAAAGCCGCTTTCTTAGATAGGGCACCAGTCTTCTTTCATCCTCGCCCTCGCCATACAGATAAAACAAGCGGCACCAAGCAAATTCTACACCTGATGATGCAAAATACTGCGATAAAGCAAAAAATGACGCTGCCTTAGATGCTGCATAAGGAGTACTTGGTTTTAACGGTGTATCAACCGACAAGTATCCAATATTCAAATCATATTCAAAACAAGTTCCAATTCCAACAAAACGACGAACTCCTGCTTGCGCACAGGCCTTTGCTAAAGTGAGTGTTCCGCTCAAGCAGTCAATATTTTTTAAGGACTGTAGATATTTTCCCGGCTCCGCATACCAAGCGACATGAATAACTGTGTCGATATCCTTGCAGGCTTTTTCCCACCACTCCGGTGTCTCAGAAAAAATATCCGATGTGACTAAAACCGTGTCAATGCGATCTGGAGGACAAGCGAAATCTCGCTTTCCCGTACGCACCACCAATCGAATTTTTACGGATTGTGCCACCAGCTCCTTTAACACCTGCCGCCCCACAAATCCTGTTGCACCAGTGAGGAGAACTGTTTTCATACTATTTCCAAACTCGGCACTGCCGTAACAAATTGCATGCCCCCGTCAGCCAGTTCAGCAAGCTGCACACGAACTTCCTGAGCAATATTCCACGGCAGGATCAACACGTAATCAGGACGATGCTCTGCCAGAAACGACGGAGCAAGGATAGGTATGCGGCTACCCGGCATATATTTACCCTGTTTTTCAGGATTTTTGTCCACCACAAAAGAAATCAAATCTGGTCGAACACCTGCGAAATTGAGCATAGTGTTGCCCTTGGCAGCCGCTCCATAAGCAGCAACGCTCTTTCCCTGCTGTTTGGCATCCAAGAGAAAGGAAAGCAGTTCCATTTTTATTTTTTCCGCTTTTTCCTGAAATCCTGCATAACGGGCAAGAGTAGAGATACCCGCCTGTTCTTCTCGCTGTAGTAATTCTTCCACCGCCTTGCTTACCGGATAAGAACAGCTGTCTTTACGACCAGCAAAGAGACGCAGACTACCTCCATGCGTTGGCAGTTCCGCAACATCAAATACTGCCAGCCCATTGGCCTCAAGCACAGTCTTTGCCGCTGTCAGTGACAAATATGAATAATGTTCATGATAAATGGTATCGAATTGATGCTGCTCTATCAGGTTGAGAAAATGCGGAAATTCAAAGGTAACTGCTCCTTCTGGTTTCAACAGAGCAGCAACACCCTGAACGAAATCATTAATATCGGGCACATGTGCCAAAACATTATTGGCTGTGATTAAGTCCGCCTGCCGTCCTTGCCGTGATAATTCGACTGCGAGCTCAAGGCCAAAAAAATCTTCGACAATTTCAATGCCCTTATCTCGGGCCGCATTTGCCGTGGCATGAGTCGGTTCAATACCGTAGCAGGGAATGCCATTTTTTTGAACAAACTGAAGCAAATATCCGTCATTGGCTGCTATTTCCACCACATTGCTGGCCGCACTGAGATTAAAGCGGGTGATCATCTCATCAACATATTGTCGGGCATGTGCAAGCCAACTGTCGGAAAAGGAACTAAAATATGCATAATCGTCAGAAAACATTTCCCGCACTCCAACAAAGTCTTCAGTTTGCACCAACCAGCAACGATCACAAACCTTAACCTGCAACGGATACCATTTTTCTGGATTTTTACATGCCGATTCTGTCAGATAGCTGTTGGAAGGGGGAGCACTTCCCAGATCAATGAATGGGTGGACAAGTTCCTGGCCGCAATGTCTGCATTTCATCTAATTTCAATACCGATAAATTTTTTATTCAGAAGGGGAAAGTTGCGGTCACGCTCAGACATTTCAGCAATGGCTAACGGCCATTGAACAGCAAGGCGTGTATCTTGAGCGTTCAATCCATCTTCCGCACTTGGCTCATAAAAAGCAGTATGCAGGTACAGCAGTTCACAGTCATCACTTAACGTTTGAAAACCGTGGGCAAAACCATCAGGAATGTACAGGCTGCTTTGGTTCTCCGCACTGAGTATTTCCGCATGGTGCTGAAGAAATGTTGCTGATCCTTGTCTGATATCCACTGCAACATCCAGTATTTTTCCTTTCATACAACTGACCAGTTTTGTTTCCACGCTGGGAGGATGCTGAAAATGCAGGCCACGGACAGTTCCCTTTTTGCGAGTGTAGGTATGATTGATCTGAGCTATCGGCTGTTTAAGCCCTAGTTCTTTGAACTCTTGAGCGCAGAAAAGGCGGGCCAGAAATCCCCGCTGATCGCCTAAAACTTGACGTTGCACAACATAAAGCCCAGATAATCCGGTTTTTTTGAACTTGAAGCGGCTGTTCATGCTGTCAGTTCTCTTTGATACGTTGCTATCTGTTGGAGAGTGTATGCACACATGTCTTTAGCACTAAAAGCATTTTGATACCAGTCAATTGTTTCAGCAACAGCACGATCCAGCCGCCATAACGGTTTCCACTTCAATTCAGCAGTTGCTTTTGAGCAATCCAGTTTCAGATACCCTGCTTCATGCGGATGCGTCTCTTTGTCCTGTTCCCAGCCCGCACCTTGTCCCCATTGTTCAGCAATCATTTCCACAAGCGTGGAAACCTGGCAGGCATCTTCCTGATGAGGCCCAAAATTCCAGCCCTGAGAAAATTGCTGAGGATGCTGATAAAGACACTGAGATAACAGCAGATACCCTGCAAGCGGTTCCAACACATGCTGCCAAGGTCTGGTTGCCATAGGATTGCGCAGGACAAGTTTTTTTTCCGCTGCGAACGCCTGCACCGCATCAGGCACTATCCGGTCAGCGGACCAATCTCCACCGCCTATGACATTGCCAGCCCTTGCCGATGCAAGACCAATCTGTTTTTCCTGAAAAAAAGACTTGCGATATGAGGAAGCAACTAATTCTGCGCATCCTTTACTACAGCTGTACGGATCATGTCCGCCCATGCGGTCATTTTCTCTATAACCCCAAGACCATTCTTGATTTTCATAGCATTTATCACTGGTGATATTAAGGACAGCCTTAACCGAGGGAGTGAGACGGGCGGCCTCCAGCAGATGAACAGTACCCATGATATTTGCGGAAAAGGTGTCAATAGGATCTTTATAGGAAGGCCGAACTAATGGCTGAGCAGCAAAGTGAATTACCACTTCAGGTTTCGCATCCCACATGCTTTGTTTCAGCAGATCAAAATTGCGAATATCACCAAAACAGCTTGTCATGCTTTTGCCTACATCTGCCAGGTTATACAAAGCTGGTGATGTGGAGGGTTCAAGGGCATAGCCTGTCACCTTCGCTTCAAGCTGCTGTAACCAGAGAGAGAGCCAGCCACCTTTAAAACCGGTGTGACCTGTCAGAAAAACGTTCCGGTTGCGCCAGAATTCTCGGTCAATCACCATACTTTCCATGGAGCCTTGCCTGTATCCCAGAGTTCTTCCAGTTGCATTTTATCACGTAGAGTATCCATTGGTTTCCAGAACCCTCGGTGTTTGTAGGCCGACAGTTGCCCTTCCCGAGCCAGCCGCTCTAGCGGTTCCCGCTCCCAAGTGGTTGTGTCGTCCTGAATATATTGCAGCACATCAGGGGAGAGAATAAAAAAACCGCCATTGATCCAGCTTGAGTCTCCTGCCGGTTTTTCTTCAAAGTTAGTAATTTTATCACCTTCCATATTCAGACTGCCAAAACGTCCAGGCGGCTGCGTGGCGGTGACGGTTGCCAACGTTTTTTGCTGTTTATGAAACTTCAGCAGATCAGTTATGTTTACATCGCTGACCCCGTCCCCGTAGGTAAAACAAAAATCTTCACCGTCAAGGTAGCTACTTACCCGCTTAAGCCGCCCTCCAGTCATTGTTTTTTCCCCGGTATCCACCAAAGTCACTTTCCAGGGTTCGCAATAATTATTATGCACTTTCATTCTGTTTGGACACATCTCGAAGGTGACATCGGACATGTGTAGAAAGTAGTTGGCAAAATATTCCTTGATGCAATATCCCTTATAACCCAGGCAGATCACAAATTCATTGACTCCATGAGTCGAGTACAGCTTCATTATATGCCAGAGAATAGGTTTGCCACCAATCTCAATCATGGGTTTTGGGCGTAGATGGGTTTCCTCACTGATCCGGGTGCCCAGCCCACCTGCCAGAATGACTGCTTTCATATTTTCTCCTTTCCTGCCTATTACCAAAGAAATATTAACTAAAATGTCAGGGTAGATTCCGTTAACAAAAAAGTTCCAGCACGTAAATTTAGCAAGTTACTATACTGTGGGAAGCTAAAAAATACGCTTTACCCTGGATTTTGGAGAGGATACCTTTCTTGTTCTCTCAATTCGTAATGTCTGACGACATCCTGTTTCAATAGCTTGAAATAACAATAAAAAAGGAGTACCGTGCCTTTCATGCTGCAATTGTTCTGGCTCATTCATCACCAGCAGCCATGTTTTTAAACACCTGACTTTCAGCCAACAATTCTGAATATGTGCCTTGAGACAGAAGCCGCCCATGTTCCAGCAAGTAAATTTGGTCGCATCTTTTGACCGTGCTCAAACGGTGAGCGATCAAAATTATAGTCTTTTTTCTGGACAGATTATGCACTGCATCCATGATGGCCCGCTCGGTAATATTATCCAGGGCACTGGTGGCCTCGTCCAGAATAAGTACGTCCGGGTCGTGGTACATGGCCCTGGCAATACCGATGCGCTGGCGCTGGCCACCGGAAAGGCGCACACCGCGTTCACCCACAGTGGTTTGATAGCCCTGAGGGAGGTCCTGCATGACAAATTTGTGCAGCTCGGCGATTTTCCCGGCCCGTTCTACTGCAGCTGGGTCAATCTCTTTGGCAGGCACCCCGAAGGCGATGTTGGCGCTTATGCTGTCGTCTGCCAGAAATATTTGTTGGGGGACGTAGCCTAATGCGCGTTGCCATTGTTTCAGGGTATTGTAACTGTTACGTTTTACCTCGTCAATTGTGGAGGCAGAATTTTTTTGTTTTTCAAAGATTGGTTGTCCGTCTACTAAGATTTGGCCATGATCCGGGGCCAGAAGGGCCAGAATGATGTCTACCAAGGTGGTTTTGCCTGCTCCTGTGGATCCGACAAAGCCCACTGTGGTGTTTGCCGGAATCTTCAAAGTCAGGTCATGGATTGCCGCCTGGCTGGCTCCGGGATAGGTAAAACCGATGTTTGTAAGCTCTATATTTTGTTTCAAAGGCAGAGGTGTAACCTCTTTTGCTGATTTGAGGGGTTCATTTTTCTCTTCTGATAGATCTGCATGCAGGGTATCCAGAGCTGGTTTGCTAAAGCGCATTTGGGTGGCATTTCCATAAATCTGCTGAAGAGCTGGAAGCAGTCGCTGGCCAGCAAAGGCGAAGACACCCAGAATGGGTAATACCTGGTTCAAATCTCCGCCATGGGTTGCCAGCATGACCAGAACAATGGCCAAGAGCCCGCCAAAGGCCAATGCTTCCAGGACAAAGCGGGGTATTTGTCCGATAACTATATTAGCTGCCTCGCTCTGGGCAAAACGCTGAGCCGGTTTACTAAAGCTGTTCATATACCCGGCTTCCAAACCGGCAGCCTTGACTTCTTTGATTCCTCCTAATGCCTCTTGAGCGATTTGAAAACGTTGCTGATTGGCCTTAACCCGTTCTGTGCCGATGCGGCTTAAATATTTGCGCAGGACAGTATAGACAAGGAAATAAGCCCCGCCCAGAAGCACTGCTGCAAAAACTGTCACTAGGGGATTAACCAGAAGAAGAGTGATAATTAGGCAGGTTGCAATGATTACATTCGCAATAAATTGGGATATGGGGATCAACGCTCCATTTATTACCTGCTGCACTTCTGAAAGTATGGTCTTGCCCAGGTCTGCGCTGTGCCTGTTGAGAAACCAACTGTAGGGTCGGCCCAGATAGTCCTGCAAGAGCCGGGTGCTAATGGTGTAATTGCGCATTTGGGTAAAGCGGGCCAGGGCGTACTGGTTCAAAGCCTTGAGGATCAGGCCTGAAACCACGACGACAAAGACTAGAGCCCCGGTAAAGAGCAAAAAGGACTGGGAGCTGGAAAAATCCAAAGCGTTGTATACATAGGAAAAATACGCATTTTCCTGGATGATATCCGGGTTGGAAAGTACGGATAAAAATGGCATGATAGAAACTACGCCCACTGACTCCATGATCCCGGTGGCCAGAATCAGACAGAAAAGGATAATTGCATTGCGTTTTTCCCGGGGGGTGAGGAGATCGCGTAGTTTACGGATTATATCTAACATAGTTTTATGCAATAACTAATAAAAATTTTAACAAGATATCTCATCGATTGGTCAATAAAAAGTGTATATAATCAATTAGCTAAACATAAATAAATCATAACGTTATAAGGGATACCGATATTTTGACCGTATTTACAGAGATGTCCTTTAAGTGCTATATTGGGCCAGATAACAAGGCTTCCTAAATAGGAAATTTCTCAACGTCCTGTTTTCGCAGACAATCATCTGATGCGTTAATTTTACTTCCTAAGTTTTCAAGCTATTGTTTTTTCATATAAAACAATTAATTCAATTACTAATTTATTAACCAATCGGAGATATGGGAATAATTATACGGAACCAGTGCCTTGATATGCCGAGGGCAGTTTTTTCATCCAAATTACCTGCTCAAAAACCACTCAACCGTTTTTTGTAACCCATCATCTAGCTGCCAATTACATTGCCAGCCAAGCATTGCTTTTGCCTTGCTCGTATCAGAAAAATTTCTTTTCACGTCGCCGAGTCTCGGCTCAGTCTTATCAACTCGTGGGTATTGAATACCGTTCTCCGCCAACACGCTGAGGAGTAATTCGGTAACTTCATCCAGCGTCGTTTCCCTGCTGGTGGCAATCTGAAAGGTCTCCCCTCCAATCCCCTCTTGGGTTGCCGCAAGTACCAAGGCATTGATCAGGTCATCAATATAGATAAAATCCCTGGTCTGGGTGCCGTCACCGTAGATCACCAGGGTCTCTCCCTGTAATGCCTGCTTGATGAATTTGGCAACTACGCTGGATTTATGGGTTGAACCCGGACCATACACGTTGCTGAATCTGAGGGTCACCGTTTCAAGCCCGAATGACTTACAATAGGCTGAACAGTAACCCTCTCCTGCCAGCTTGCTTGCTCCGTACGGTGAAACAGGGTGGGGCGGTAACTCTTCATGGATGGGCGGCTCAACTTCCCCTGCCGGAGCACCGGAGGAGGCAAAAACAAAGCGTTCGATTTTGTGGCCCCTAGCAGCGTCGAGCATGTTAAAGGTGCCAATAACATTGCTCTCCATATCCAGGCGTGGATGCTCAACAGAGACCGGCACGCCGGTGTTGGCGGCGAGATGAATGACAATATCCATATTCTGACAACATGCCACGCAGGTCTTCGGGTTGCGAATATCTCCCTGGACAAGTTCTGTTGCTGCCGGGGCAGGGGATTGCTGCAATGCTGAAAGAGCTGATTCTCTGAAGTCGCAGACCTGCGCAAGATCTTCCCCGGTGCCTACAGTAAGGTTGTCAAGCACCCGGATATGATTTGCCAAATCATATTTCCGCAGGTGCTGTATCAGGGAGGTGCCGAGAAAGCCGCAGCCGCCGGTGATGAGCCAGTTTTTCTTCTTCTGACCGCTCATTTCCACTGCACCCCGCGAAAAATTTTATGCTCAGCAATTTGGTCTTGATGCTGCTCAACAACTGCAAACATACGGTCAAGGACTTCTTCTGTTAGCAGATGCGGCGTGAGTCCAAGTTCCTTCAGTCCAGAATAAGTCGGATTGTAATAATGCTCTTCTTTTTCCACCCGAGGATTTTCAATGCTTTTGATCTCTACGGCATGCCCGCGTCTTTTACCCGTTTGGGCAACTTTTTCGGCCAGTTCGTTGACAGAAAAGGTTTCCGTGACCTGATTATAGATATTGAGCGTGCCTTCATCTGGAAGATTGAGCATGGCCAGCTCAACACAGGCTATGGTGTCCCTGATATTGATATAACCTCTTGTCTGTCCTCCTTTCCCGTATATGGTTAGCGGGTATCCGGTAACACTCTGTACCACGAACCGATTGAGAACAGTACCGAAAAGTTCGTCATAATGAAAAATCGTCCCCAGCCGGTCATCCAGGACCGTCTGATCCGTCTCCAGCCCATATACAGGTCCTTGCTGGAGGTCGGTGACCCGCAGGCCCCAGGTGCGGGCATAGAACCAGAGCATGTCTGTGTCCTGAATTTTGGTGGTGTGGTAGAGGGAGCTGGCTTGGCGCGGAAAAAGGAACCGGTCTTTGCGCCCCTTATGTTCTATATCTATCCAGCCCTCTTCAATATCAATATTCGGTGTGCCGTATACGCCCATTGTGCCGAGTTTAACGATATGGCAGTCTGGAGCATGCTGATGAATAGCCCAGGCAAGATTCTGGGTGGACTGAAGATTGTTGTTCAGGGTCAGCCGGGCACTCTCATGGTTGAGCATGGAAAAGGGGGCAGATGGCTGTTCCGCATAATGAATCACCGCTTCGGGCTGAAACTCGGCAAAGAGATCGGCAAGAAAAGAATAATCACAGCAGTCTCCGATTCTAGCAAGAATGGCACGTCCGCTGACTTCCTCCCAGATACGGACCCGTTCCAGGAGATTCGGCACCGGCCAGAGCGGCTCAACATCATGCTGGCGGCTCAGGTTGCGGCGCAGATAGTTGTCTGCAACCATCACCTGATGTCCCTTGGTTGAAAAATTCATAGCTGTTGGCCACCCTAAGTAGCCGTCACCACCGAGAATTAATACACGCATCTTATTTCCCTCCTTTTTCACCGGGCCAGTATCGCTGGTCCGGATGTTCGCCTTCCTGCTCCGCTGCAAGGAGATTATTGGAGATCAGAAAATCTCGCAGCTCCTCCTTCAACAGAGGCGATTCGTCAGCAGAAATGTAAGGATTCGTTACGGTATCTGATACCATCTCAGGGTACGCATAATCTATGTCCTCATAAATACCGCGAAAGGCCGGAAGCACAGAAAAATATTTAGGCAACTCGACAGATCGTCTTGTTTCCTCATAACTCATCAGCTCTTCATACAGTTTCTCGCCTGCTTTGGACCCTATTATTTGAACGGTAATATCTTCAGGGCGATAACCATACACTGGTGCCAGCTCCTCAATCATGACCTCAGCCAAATCCTGGATTCTGATAATCGGCATTTTAGTTATAAAAACTTCCCCGCCTCGGGCCTGCTCCGCTGAGTCAATGACCAGTCGGACCGCCTCTTCAATACTCATGATAAAACGGGTCATCGCGGCATCTGTGACCGTCACCGGTCCGCCCTGCTGAATCTGCTTTTTGAAAATCGGGATAACAGAACCTCTGGAGCCAAGAACATTGCCGAAACGGGTTGAGGCGAAGATTGTCCCCATTGTCCGTTTATTGCTGTTAGCAGCTGTCATGATCTTTTCGCCCATCAGCTTGGATGTCCCCATGACACTTGTGGGGTTGACAGCCTTGTCTGTACTGGTGAAGATCACCTTCTCGACGTTATTTGCAGCGGCAGCAAGAATAATATTCTGCACCCCGTTGATGTTGGACTGTACCGCCTCAAATGGAGACCTCTCGCAGAGTATGACGTGCTTGAACGCAGCAGCATGAAAGACGATATCAATTCCCTCCATCATCCGGGTCAATTTATCCTTATCCCGGATATCGGCAAGATAGCAGCAGGCCCGTTTGTCGTGCAATACTCGCTGCTCAAGAAAAAACAGTTCGCTTTCGTTATTGTCCAGTGCCGTCACTCCAGCTACCTGGTATTGCTCAGAGAGCAGCTGGCGCACCAGTTCAGATCCTACCGTGCCACAGGCTCCTGTGACAAGCACTTTTTTATTTTTTAACATGACATTGCTATTCATGATAGGCACACACCGAAAAACCCGCATCCGCACACAGTTTATCCCGTTGAGCCAGCTCCAGATCCTTCTGTACCATCTCCCGAACCAGTTCGCTGAAGGTAATCTGCGGTTCCCAACCCAATTTTTCTTTCGCCTTTGTCGGATCTCCAAGCAGTGTTTCAACCTCTGTCGGTCGAAAGTACTTCGGGTCAACCGCGACAATTTTTTGCCCCGGCTTGAGGTCAAGATCATCAGCATCTACCTTGGAGACAATGCCGACTTCTTTCTCTCCGCTTCCAGACCATGCAATGCTGAAACCCAATTCCTGTGCGGCCTTTTCCACAAATTCGCGCACTGAATGCTGTTCACCCGAGGCGATAACAAAATCTTCTGGTATATCCTGCTGTAGCATCATCCACTGCATTCGTACATAGTCTTTAGCATGCCCCCAGTCGCGCAGTGCATCCATATTGCCGAGATACAGGCAGTCTTGCAAGCCAAGAGCAATACGGGACAAGGAACGGGTGATCTTCCGGGTAACAAAGGTTTCCCCACGAACAGGCGATTCATGATTAAAAAGAATCCCGTTGCAGGCATACATACCGTAGGCTTCCCGGTAGTTAACCGTGATCCAGTAGGCATAGAGTTTGGCACAGGCATATGGAGAACGCGGATAAAACGGTGTGCTTTCCTTCTGCGGCACTTCCTGAACCAGGCCGTACAATTCGGATGTCGATGCCTGATAGAAGCGAGTCTT
>JQIA01000265.1_pt1 | contig 25130 bp, 27 predicted proteins | sample 811431 | NCBI WGS metagenome assembly JQIA01 (sample SAMN02998118, study PRJNA258478) | marine sediment metagenome | biome: marine; feature: seafloor; material: sediment; isolation source: oil-polluted sediment collected from 3 locations (0.5 km, 0.7 km and 0.9 km)... | place: USA: Gulf of Mexico ...
AAACCAATTTAATCTTTAATTTAAAAAATCAATATGGAGACTTGGTTAATGATGTTCTTTACCCACCGAACCGTATGTGATTTATCAAGTCGCTGGTAGAAAGCAACTATTATCTTAAGCTGGACAAAGACAGTTATGACCTACTCAACTTGGCATTAATGGTGCTTGTCATATTTTAACCACCCTATTTAGCAGCGAGAAATTTTGAAATTACTGTCGCAAATAGGTTAGATCAATTTTATTATTAAAGACAATGAAAAGACAAGTGATTTGACCCTCTGCCGCACATCTGGTGTTGAGTCAGCTTCATATATCTCAGGTTCGCCTACAAAAATCGCATCTACAATTTTCTCGACACATTCTAAACTTATTGTTTCTTTTCGTTGCATAAAATTATGATAATTAAATTCGTTGTTCTTTTAGTTGATTCAGGTCATGAATTTTCATTAAAAAAATCATTAGCATTTTTTGAAATCTCCTTTAATTGTCCAAAATCCACGTTTAAACCACAATTAATAGTAAACTCTTCATTGTCGTTATCAATTTCAACTCTCAAAAATACATGCCCTAATGAGTCACATGACAATTTTAATGAAAATTCACCTTCAAGTGAAACCCAATTCAGTTCTCCGTCCCATGGTTCAAGCATAGAACCCAATTTTTTAAAAACACTATCTATCGTATCACTATGCGGACAGTAGCTATACACTCTTATTGACCCAGAGATATCACCACAAATTTCTACAGTAAAGTACTCTGCCTCTTTTGAGGTGAATCTTACCTTCCTAATCGACCTATTATCTAAAATTTCAAATTTCATTATTATCCGTAACTTTCCATAAAAAATTATTATATGTGCATTAATATTACATATCGGCGAATATAGTACTTTGACCTTTATTTACAAACATTTCGCCAAATTCTAATGTATCTTTGTTTATTGTATATGGAACAAAAACTGTCACTGAATAACCTTTTTCATGATTTAAATCGACAGCAATAGCATCTGATTTTTTATTACTGTTTGGAAGTTTTACTATCGCGTCATAGATTATAGCTGTGGCTTTATATTCATTAGTTTTACCTGCCTTAATAAAAGAAGATTTTAATAATGCTATAAGTTCAGATGATGAAGGTTGATCGTCATCTTCAATTTGGGCTCCAATAGAAACAATTTCATTATTTTGCATCATAACCTCACCATAAGGGAAAAACTCACCATTCTCGGCAAGCATATTTTTTGCAAAAGGTAATGCTGAGTCAAAAAGTTTTTGGCTTTCTTCTTTTCCGTTTTCCAATGAGTTACTGACTGTTTTACTAGATGGTTTATGGCGATAAATTTTCACTATTTTAGGATTCTGAACATCCATAAACATGAAAGTTCTACCATACAGTACTTTCATACCAAATTCATCAAAGACATTATTACCTAATGAAGTGATTAAAACTTCTGATGTTGCGAGTGCATCTAAATGCCGTTTTTTTATTGTGACCATATGATTGTTAGCAAAACTATTAATCACAACATTAAAAGCTGGATGATTATATTGTACCAATATATTTCCATCGTCCATATTGATAGGATTCATATCGGGGTGATAATTATATATGTCAGATAATGTCTTAAGCGCAAACTCTTTTGCCTCAGCATCATTCAAGCTATCCGAAAGTACCACAGCTGTTCCATTTTCAAATACAACAATGTCCTTACCATCGTCAAAGTAATACACCATCCTCTCAAGAACTTGATCAACCGAAATAGAAAAATCGGGCTGCCATTTAGGCACAGGAGGAAACTGACCTTCTGACTCTGCTGCTTGAGAATTTAAGCCTATTAGTGTGGCTAGTAATGTGAATAGTTTTTTCATATTTCCTCTTTTTTATTAGCTTTTTTTTAAATTATCAAAAATTGGCCTTAGCACTTTCATTCAACCTAGGTTAAAAGCTATTCAAAATAATAACAATTAAAACTATTCCTACTAAAAGATAAATCGGATTAATTTCTAAAGAACGACAATTCTTTGCCTCTGCCTGAAGTAACACAAGTTTTTCAGAGTTACCAATATCTTTATTTAACAAATCATTGGCAAATTTTTCAATTTGAATTCCCCATTCAGTCGGTCCTAAATCTTCTAGAGAATCTCTCAAATCTGTTAGTTTACTTGAATATATTTCAGGTAATTCTTTAGCAACTTCTGAAATGAAATCGTGAAATTCTGTTATATTCATACTAATATATGACACTCATCTGTTTAGCTTTTTATATCTAGGATGTTTATTTGTTAAGTTGTAACTTAGCATTAACTTTTCCTTTTAATACTCGCTCTAGTGCATCGTTCCAATCTTGTTCTATAGCAGGATCTGCAGTTCCACCATCTTGCAACAAAGACATAGAACCTAACATACTGCCAATTTCATCTGATTTACCACGTGAGTAGTAATCTTCCAAAAAAGCAAACATAGCCAAATAAGCCTCTTCTTTTGTAAGTTTCATATCTGTCATTTTATTTACGCTTCTCAATAGTTACTTCAAGTTTTGTCGAAAGAGCTACAATTCAAAAAACATTTTTAAACGATTTCTAATATTTGGCAGCTCATTTAAACAGTCAGGCCTTCCATCTTCTTCATAATTAGCTATGCCGCTCAAGAGTATTTGCTTTGCTTTCTCTGCTTCATTGGCTATTAGCATGAAATCTGCTGCCTTGTCGTACATCCAGCGCTCAAAAACCAATTTCTTTGCTGCACCTTTCCAATTAGATATACTATTCACATAAGGTATACCAGCGTTATCTATATTAGATAGTAGACTATTGATCTCAATAGTATCTTCCTTCTTATTCCTTAATACAAAATGCTCACTCACTCCGCGCGTCCAATCGGGAATATTCCAATCACTACTGCCACCTAGAGCATTATTATCAGGTTTAATGCCAAAGTTATTCTTATACCACTTTGGATAATCAGAACTACTAACTCCCCACATCGTCCAGAACACACAATTATCTTGAGTGTTCCATTTACTTAATGAAAAACTTACTCTTTGAGTAAAGTTATCGATTTTTCTACTAAATTTTAATTGACTGGGAGAAAACACAAATCCAATGACTTCCATATGTTCAATAACTTTCTCTAGCCTACTTAATAATAGATCTCTTGGCTTCATGAATAATATCCTTTCAATTACAACGTATTATTTGTACTATTTATAAGCATAATGAATTATGAATTATTTCTTTTTAAAATATACACTATTTCTATAATTTTGACCACTTTGTTAATCTTTCAGTTTGTTTATAATTGGATATTTTAAATTCCAGAATTTTATATAATGAATTGGTGCCATAGAGGCTTTCCCAGTTTCAAATGTAAATCTACATACCTTGCCATCAAGTTTATATGTTGCTACTTTAGATTTATTATTCTTATCTTTGGCATTTCCATACTCGCCTAAAATCTCACTTGAAGATAAAGTTTGTGATTCCTCTCCTTCATAAATTCCGAATATTCTTCTCGTAGAATATACTGACCAGTTGGAATCCGAAATATATATGCTAACTATAGGAAGCTCATCTTTTTCAAGTTTTACATGCTCTAATATTATTGTGTGAATTGATCCCAATATGGTATATTTCCATTCACTAGAATCCATTGATGAATTCTTGATATGTTTTAGAGCAACCCTTTGTATTTTTTCATCTATAGACATATCCATATTCATCTCCTAGCTTAACAATTTATTATGTATGTACTAATATTAATTTAACAGCATTTTTCTGGTTTTTATTAACTATTTTGTTCAATATGGAAATCATAAAATTCTTGTGCATTTTCTTTGGTCATTTTGTCGGCTGTGTTGCAATAAGCCACAGCCTTGAGAAGAACTAAGTACTTAGATTGATCTTCTTTTGATAATTCAGAATTCATTATTCTATGTAACATTATTACAGAATTATATGTTGGTTTTTGTTTTATTGAAGCTATAAGCGTTGGAACATAATTAGGATAATGGCTTTCTAATAAATGCACCAATGGCCCAGGGTTACCAATATCAGCACTTGGGTATTTTTCCAAGAATCGAAAAACTGGATCATATATAAGGGATATTTCATTTACACCCTCTAATAAATCTACCAAATCATAGGGGTCAGCAATTACTCCATCAGACTTTTCTGGGTCTAATCTTTCTAGTGCATTACAAAATTGAGTTATCTTATTATTCATTTATTGATTTATTGATTATATATTTTGTTTCTCAAATGTTATTACATCCCTGTTTTCGTCAGTAAATTTATTGAGTAAAGCGTCAATACCATTGCTCATTTTTAATTGTCTTTCTTCTTCTGTAATTGGTACAACCTGGCAAAACCTAATTTTACGATCTAATATAATATTCGTGTATTTAAAATCTTCAAATGTTGTGCTTGGGTACAACATTACGAAAGCAGCCCATCCAGCGTTTCTTATGTATTCATTGTTAGTTGGTACAGTGTGATCAATACAGATATGTGCTTCTTCTTCATTATATTGCTGAATTGATGCTAATTGAGCATATAATTTCGACTGATCGCCATCACTAACCATCATGTATACATCATCCGAATCATTTGGCATCGAAAATATAATACTAATTGGGTCTTCTGGGCTTCCAATTTCTCCATATGCAGTATGATATTTTGAACCACTATCAAACTCGACATGGTTTAATTGTAAATCACCCTTCACATCCAAGCTTTCAAAAAAATGAACACAAATTCCAGCTCTAAGTTTTTCCATTTCCCCCAAACTCAATGCCTCCAAACTGGGAATGCAAAGTCCAACCCTTTAACTTCAAACTCATCAATGATCTCGTCTAATGCATCGACGTCAAGACCGACTGGAACATCAATCGAATATAAAGAAAATTGTTGTAACCCTTCAACCCTACATCCAAGTGAGATTATAGATTTCTTAAACTTTGAAATTTCTATCTCGTCATTATTCATAAACCAAATAACTGAATGGCCTGATTCTTTAACTATAGAGAATTCAAAAATGTGATTATTTACAGAATCAATTTCCGCAGTAAACACATCGTTAACCGCTAAACCACTAATAAAAAATGGTGTGTTCTTAAGTATAAAATTCCCACCCTTTTGTTCGCACCAAACATTCTCAGAACTCACGGGCGGCCAATCACCTTCGATATCTAAATTAAAACTTAACTTATCCATTAAACTATCCTTTACAGTTGACAATTTAGTAAGTGTCTATTCATGTTACATTCCAGTAATTTAAAATGAAGAAACAACTTCATCGCCAATTCCCAATACAACATCGTGGTGGTTTTCACAAAGCAACCATCTTTTATGCTTTGGTACAATATAGTATTCATATGCGAAGCACTCTCCAATAATCTTAACTACATTTTCTGTCGAGGCTTCAAAAATTGGGTAATATGGTAGTTGTGATTCCTCAGCAATAAACCAAATCAACTCTTTAGAATCTGGAACTATTTCAGTCAATCGTTCAAACCCTTTCCCGTCTTCATAGACTTTTGATTTAGATGGCTTCTTAAATGACTCCCACCACCATCTTCGATCCTCTCCTTCTACAAATGTAGCAAGAAGATCTTGGTAAACAGCTTTCGCCTCATCATCGTCAAGTCGAATCACATCTTTTTCAAGACCTAATTTTGTTATAGCACTTTCAATTTCTTTAATAACTTCAGTCATATTTATCTAGCCCTGATTGTTCATTAGGTTGACCAAACATCCAACCGAGTAATATTAAACGCTATGAACTCACCTATGCACTGTAGGTCAACAACCTCCTCGAATCTTGCTACACCACAATCAACAACGATTGGATCAATAGAAATAATCTCGCCATTTGCACGATAAGACCAACCACCAGTACAAACAAGTTTCTTCAATTTTTCTGTATTACCATTAATTATACTTTCACAATTTTCATTGTCATCATATAGACCGATTGTAAAATTTATATCAATTATATCTCCATTTTTAACATTGGCTTTTCCGTAACCGATACAATCCATAGCTTCATAGGGTATACCATCAATTTTTACTATTGATGGCAAGCCTTCATCTTCAGCTAGTTGTAATATTTTTGCTTTCATGATTTTATATATAGTACTTGATTTAGTTTTTAGAAAATATTTTTCTTAACAATTTGCTAATTATACCAATCTTTATTTCTGATTCTTTTTCTTCAATGGGCGTCCAAGCTTCATTTATGGCATTCAAATTTAATTTTTGTGCGTCCTGTTCTGCTTCTTCAACAATCTTGGGAATCTCCTCATCTAGGTTCGCTTCAATAACTTCGTCATATGTATACCCAATATCTGTTTCCATTCTAACTCGACTTGGTGGCAAAAGGTGCTTACCTTTTTCTCTTACATCTATGTTGGAGCTATTAATCATTATTGTAGCCAGAACTCTTCGATTCGTAGGTTCTTTATCTTGAACACTATCATTTATTGCCACCTCTAATTCATAATGACACCATGGCTCATCAATTGCAGCCATCAATGCTGCTGTTTGTTTTATAGCGTATGGAGTAGCCGAACGTAAAGCTCTTCTTAGCAGCTTTAACCCTCTTTTAGGAGCATATGTTAAACACAATACTGCCAATTCATAATCATATGGATTGCCGCCATAACCTTTCACAATTCTCTGATCTGAGAATGCATTTAAAGTTTTTATGCAATGCTCTTTATCAATCCCTAGCTTAAGTAAGAAGCGACAAATTTGCCATGCAATGTAAGGATGATGTTTCTTAGGTTTCAGACGATTCAGTAACTCTACAACTCCCTGTACAGGTGGATCTTTTCTATAATGTAGCACTTCAACAATTTGTGCAGTTGAGTGTGAAATGGGGTTTTTAAGATACTTTTCACATAAAGCCAATTGTTTATCTTCAGGAAGGGCTTTCAAAACACCTCCAAATAAAGAGTTACTTTGATTTTTTAGAGTTAATAATTCTTCTAACCATTTGATATGAAGATTCACAACCTTTTGATTTTCTTTGCCTGTTTTTGTTGCTTCTAATTTATTTATCCAAGACTCATAAATGTTGTCATCTGAAAAATTGATTTCAGCAATTTCTTCCCAAATTTCCTCTAGATGTTGGCTTAACTTGAATACATGAGACTCAGCTGGTGACAATGATTCACCCTGTAAAGATTTTATACCGGCATTTATCAGACTATCATCTTGCAACCAACGAAGTAACCTTTGTTCGGGTTTAGGAACAGGGTTTAGTTCAGTTATTCTGTAACAAAAAAAATAAGGGTCAATTGTCTTGACATCATTGTCGTGAAAATCAACATCTAATACTTCCTGATTTGGGCCTTCAAGGCATAATCCTATACCATGGTAATAATAGGACCAATCTGGCAGTTCTGGAACTTGACCATGTCTTGGTAAGTTGAGCTTAGATATTTTTTCATGGATATCGCCAAGCCATTTTTGCCTATGCCTTTGACGGCAAAGACAAATGATTAGCCATGCCAACCATGGCTTGTCCTTATATCGATTTAAGAAATAGTAATCGGGAATTGTATTATTATTTCCAGCTTTCCTATTTAACTTTGATTCCCTGTTGTCGATTATATTTTCTTTTAACCAGCCTAGGAAGTCTTGATTATCTATATTTGAGGTATTAGTTTCATGATCCCAGAATATTACTTCTTTAGCTTCTATTGACCAACCATATAAATCACCACAACCATTACTGGCAAATGGGATGAAATTATTTTCAACTAATTTAAAATTTTGAATTATTTCTTTTGGACTTAAAATATCATGATGAATTCTTAAAAAGTTTAAACCTCCTTCCAAACAATAGAATTTATAATCTTCTGGAAAGATGAATTTTAATTGATTTTCAGCTTCTATGATCTGGTTTTCACTAATTATATTTTCTAGCTCATCAATAAAAAACTTTTTGTATTTATCGAATATATTTTGGATTTCAATCATTTATTTTGAATTTCTTCTCTTGTTTGTACTTTGTAAATCAAAATATTTCTATATTGGGCGAGAGTCATTAAATTTAGCAGGATATTGATTAAATCATGATTTTAGCATATGACATGAAAATATTTATAGTTTACATGATGATACTCCAACTTATAAAAATTAATAGATGTCATATTTTGTTATGATAAGAACAATCATTTACAACCATATAAATATGAAACAGTTTAGTCTTACAATACAAAGCCAAGGGCGGGGTTATTATTTAATAACTAATCAAATAGAACAAGCACTTGGAAATAGTCTTAATAATGTTGAGGCGGGGCTTTTACACATTTTTTTAAAACACACGAGTGCTAGTTTAACAATTAATGAAAATGCTGATCCTACAGTGAGAGAAGACTTTAAAAACTTTGAAGAAAAGTTGGTTCCAAGAAACTACCCTTTCACTCATGATTACGAAGGTGAAGATGATTGTCCAGCCCATATAAAATCTTCTTTGTTTGGGTGTGACTTAAATATTCCGATTACCAACGGAAGTTTAGGTCTTGGAACATGGCAGGGAATTTATCTGTGTGAACACCGTGATAGACCGCATAGAAGAGAACTAACTATCACATTACTTTATTAAAGCAATAAGTGATTATTTTGGGAAAATCACATACAAAAATAAATTAATTATTATTGAGAAAAAAATCAATTACTAAATTTTTAAATTCTTTATTATTATTTATATCGTAAATCTTCAATAGTTCTTTAAATTCAAGGATATCAAGTCTTCTTTCATTGGTTTCAATTTTGGAAATCTCTGATTGTTGCATTTTTAATTTAATAGCAACATCAAGTTGTGATAACCCTAGACGTTTTCTCTCCATGCGTAAATGTGAAATTAATTCAATATATTCCTTAATATGGATGCTCTTTGCTCTTTTCATATGTCGAGCAGTATCCTACAAACATAATAATATTCGAAATCCCAATATTTTACATGTATAATCTTTCAGATTAATCCCACATTAAATTTTTAAAACAAATTATATAGGTGGTTATTGATGATGTGCCAATGCGGTGGAATAATGAAAAGTAGCGAACATTCAATTAAGTCAGTAAATAAGGCTAATGAGTGGGCTAATGGTTTATATTAGGAAAAGGATCTACCATTGCATGTAGCCCAACAAGTGTGCGCTAGCTGTGGTAGGTTAGGCTATAAAATCACAAACTCAAATGGAGAACTGATAAAGAGTTTTAATTTTTGAATAATTTATTCACTTCAATTGTATTAGCTTATTATTGACCCTTCTTAACCCAATTAAACTTTATGGCAAAACAGCAGTTGCTTTTGATTTAAATACATCACCTATACTTGATAAGGGTCAATTGACTTTTTTCTGGAATGGAGTATATTAAGTAAACATTAAAAAGAAAATGCTCCCACTCATGTTCGAACATCAAAATAGAAACATCCATAGCCAATTATTTATTATTGAACTTCTAAACACTGGAAGCAATGCTTCTGAATTATATATATTTTGGCCACTCTAAGCCAGTGTTAAGAAAAGATAAAATTCTCTGCACATACTGCGATACAATAGCAACGACTTCCGATCATGTCCCTCCCAAGCTTCTCTTCTCAAAACCACGACCTACTATGATTACTGTACCATCATGCTTGCAATGTAACAACGGAGCATCATTGGACGATGAATATTTCAGGCTTGTTACGTCAATTAAGAGAGAGGCAGGGAATCACCCAGATGCAAAAAATGTTTCTCAAGCAGCGTTACGTTCTTTAGAAAAGCCAAATAAAAAAGGCTTTGCGCAAGCATTTAGAGAAGCTGGAAGAGTTTTCAATGAGTATTCTGACTCAGGAATTTATTTAGGTAAAGTAGAAGGTATTGAAGTCAAAAAAGCGCGTCTTAATAGGACTATTGAGCGAGTAACACGTGGTCTCTTTTTAAATTGTGAAGGCCGTAGGCTCGATCCATCTGTGAAGGTAACCGCATATTCAACAGACGGTCTAAGCCAACAAATAAAAAAGAGAGAGATGTTCAAAAAGTTATGGAATTCTTGTGGTGAAATTCAGTCAATTGGTGAAGATACGTTTACTTGGCGATATTTTGTTTATCCCGATCAACTGGACACGTCCTATTGGATTTTACAGATTTATGGTGCGATTACATTTATAGCATTTACTATTGGTGATAAACCTTTGACACCATTAGATTCATAAGTTTTATATAAAAAAAATCTTGGCCTCTTTTAATTTTTAAAAGAGATATAAAAAATTATACATTAACTTGGATACTGATTTACTAATGTTTATAGAAGAAGTAGAAATAAAAAATTATAGAGGATTTAAGCACTTAAAAAATGTGAAACTTTCAAAGCTAACAGTACTTATAGGCGAAAATGATTCTGGCAAATCTAATTTCCTTAATGCTTTAGCGTTACCTTTAGCCAGCAGCAGTATTGATTTTAATCAGAAAAGACTTAATGTTTCAGACATAAATAGAGATTCGATAATTAATTTTTATCAATCTGTGATTAATAATGAAACTGAGGATATACAGTTAGAAAAGATCCCAAAAGTATTTGTTACACTTCAATTCAAAGTAAACCCAAAAGAATATTATGAGTTAGAAATAGTCTCTAAATGGTGTGATGAGAATGAAAATGGAGAACCTTGTTATAAAATCCGTTATGAATTTAAACCTAAGGATGATTTAGACTTCCTAAGTGCTGTAGAATCTTTGTTAATTGGCATTGATGATATTAAAGATGTAAAGTGGTTTACATTAGCTATTGAGCTTTATGAATATCAAGTAGTATCAGTTCATAATGAAAAGCAGATTAGTTTTAATGAGCTTAAGCATGTTGTTGTTAAAACTATTGGTGCAGAAAGAGATGATTTTTCTGATTCAAATTCAATGAAATCTAATAATATTCTGACAAAACTTTTGATTGACACATTGGATGATAAAGAAAAAAAATTAATTAATTCAGCATATACTGCATTTTTTTCCTCAATTGAAGAAACTAAAACCTTTGATAAAGTGCTTAAGAAAGATGATGGTTTTGAAAACATTAAAAACTATATTGAAGAACTAGAATGTATTCCTAATTTACCAAATTTGAAGAGTATTTTGTCTAATATTACGCTTGGATATGGTGAGGACTTTCTCTATCAAAAGGGTCTAGGAGAGCGGAATTTAGTCTATCTGTTTTTACTATTTACATATTATAAAAAACCTTCACTTGAAAAATTTAATGTTTGTTGTATTGAAGAACCTGAGGCTCATTTGAGTGTAAATAATCTTAGACTGGGAATTGATTATATAAGGAAAAGTGTTGAAAAAAGTAGTGACCTTTTTCAAACAATCTTAACTACGCATAACCCAAATATTATTAATAAACTACAGATAGATAATGTGGTAGCAATTTCTGCTGATAATGCTGTTAGCCTTTCGACTTCAACTGAAGAGCTACAAAACTATCTTAGAAAGCGCCCTAACTTTGATATTTTAAAGTTATTATTTACAAATAACGTCTTGCTCGTTGAAGGTCCAAGTGAAGAAATGCTGATTAATACTGTTCTTTTTTTAAATAAGGATAAGCTTTCTAATATTGAGGTCATCAGCATTGGACAAAAAGGATTTAAAACATTTTTAGATATTTGGCTAAATTTAAATTCTTATAATCCAATAAAAAAAATTGGAATAGTCAGGGATTTTGACGATCAAATTAATGCCAAAAATGAACATGATGTGTACGATGAAAAATTTAAAAATATAACAGTAAGAACTACTGAAAATTACACATTGGAAGATGATCTCGTTAGCACAGGAAACAACTGCAGTGTTCTAAGTAAATTATTTAAAATTAAAAATGACCCAAAGACAGTTTCAGAATATATGAAATCAGGAAAAACAGAAGGAATACTCAAACTTTGTGATGCAATAGCAAGGGATAAAAAACCAATTATTATAGAATTACCCAATCATATTAAAGAAGTCATTCAAGCTTTATCATGATAGATATACAGATTGCCGGGGCAGGAGCAGGAAAAACTTATGGTTTGGCAAAAATAGTACTATCTAGGTTTAATGAGATTAAACCAAATAATAAAATCTATGCCCTAACTTATACAAACTCTGCAAAAGCCGAAATAGAGCTAGAAGTTAGTAAACAGAATAATGGGTTTATACCTGATAATATACTTATCCAAACAGTTCATAGCTTTCTTCTGAATGAAATAATTTTTCCTTATTCATCGTTTATTTTAAAGATTCCTTACAAAAAGTCATCCAGAATATATCTGGGTAATAATCGTGGCTACGCAGCTAAAAAAATCAAAGACCTTAAAGATGCGGGTGAAATCCATGTGGATAAAGTCTACTTAACTGCAAAACAAATATTGGATAAAGAAAATAGTAAAAATAAGACTAAAAAACAGAAACTTAAGGTTGATAAAGTGCTATCGATTTTAAATACATGTATTGACAGTATTTTTATAGATGAAGTACAGGATTTAGATAAGGATGGTTTGGTAGCATTTAAAGCTCTAGGCTGTAATGGTGTTTCTATGTATATGACAGGAGACCCGAAGCAAGCGATAAAGTACCCAAAAGCCTTTACAGGATTCTTGGATGAAAATAAAAGAGATGAAAATATTAATTACTTACCAATAGATAATTCTACAAGGAGAGTTCCGACTGAAGTGCTTGTACAATCAAATCGATTTTGTTATCCAGGTCAGGAGCAAATAAATGTTGAAAGGGTTAAAGGCAGTATTAATTATATTGAAAGTAATTGTGTAGAATTTTCAGCCTTTATAAAATCTCATATTCAGAGTAATGATAGCCTTGTATATATAGATAAAAAGAATGGTAACTACCGTACAAATAAAAACAAGAGATACAGTTTTCCATCTGTTATTGAAGAAAAAATTAGATTATCAAATCATAAAAGAGATGATGAACTTATAGTAAAAGCTGCATATAGTGAGTTTTATGATGAAATATCATTAGGTTACACGAAAGCTATCGGTAACTTACTAAAAAAATACGATATACCTTATGATAAAACTGAATATGCACAATTATGCGAACTATGTAAATTAGTTGAAGCTAAGCCATCCCAATATTTAATTAAGAGTATTGAAGCTGTCAAAGGCCTTGAGGCTAAAACCTGTATTTTTATTTTAACCCCAAATACTTATAAATACTTAATACATGAAGAATTAAATAAAACGCAAATTTTTAATAAGGAATGGAAAAAGTTATATGTCGCATTAACAAGAACCAAAAAAAAGTTAATATTGGTTTTAGATCATGAACTTTTTCCAAAACATGATATAGATGTTGTAAAGAAGAAACTGGAAGATATTTCGATAGATTCTTACATATAAACTCAAGAATCATAGCTTAAGGATCCCGCGCTATTTTCTATATCAGTTATGGAAATATAACACTAATTGTTTATGTGACCAACAATGCAAAAATGAGCCGCCTGAACAATTGAAAAGTGAGCAAGTTATATGACAATGTTCCTTTAAAATTTAAATGCCTATGATTACAACTGAAGAACTCATGGAAATAAAAGTTCTATATAAAAGGCAAATAACAAAGAGCCAAAGAATCACTTAAAACTGAAATCAACCACACAAAGCACCTGTATTAAAGTATGCTATTAAAGGAATTAACTGATTTACTCATAAATAATTAACAATAACATTAAGCTACTAGTTCTTTGTTTGATACTGAAAATCTGTTATTATAATTATACTTATTAAAACAAACTGATAATTAAGTTCTTTGATTTCATAGGTTAATATATGTTCTTTCTAAACTTTATAGTTATCGGAATAATATCATTCCAGGAAAATAATCAATATGCGCTCTAATAGTGAAAAAAAAATGTGGGAAATAGAGCCCAAGAAGAATAACTTTAAGCTCTCTGTGTCTCAAATAAATGAAAAATATGAAAAAGGTGAACAAAGGATTGTTACTGAAACTAACAGAGAAAAATTGCCTAATTTTGTAAATGCTCTTGATAGAGAGAATTATATGGAAATAAGGCCTTTTTATCAACGTCGCTCAAGATGGGACGAAGAAAGGCAGTCAAAATTAATAGAATCATTTATTATTAACATTCCTGTACCTCCTGTGTTTTTATATGAAAAATCCTTTGACTCTTATGAAGTTATGGATGGACAACAACGAATTACCGCTATAACAGACTATTACAGTAATAGATTTTCGCTGAAAGGATTAGATTTATGGCCTGAATTAAATGGAATGAAATACTCTGATCTTCCTAATAAAATCAGGTCTGGACTAGATAGAAGATCTATTTCATCAATTATTCTTCTAAAGGAATCTGCACCAGATGAAGAAGATGCTATTTTTCTAAGACAACTAGTGTTTGAAAGGCTAAATACTGGTGGTATTAAACTTGAAAGACAAGAGATTAGAAATTCTCTTAGTAGTGGTGACTTTAATGACTTGTTATTTTCTTTGGCCCAGGATGATTTGTTTCGTAAAATTTGGGATTTGCCAATGTATGAACCTGAAGAGATGGTTAACCATAAAATGCCAATTTATAAAAAAGCATTTTTCAAGAAAATGGAAGATATTGAAGTAATTCTTAGGTTTTTTGCGCTTCGACATATGGAACACTTTAAATATGGAATTCAGGGATTTTTAGATTTATACATGATAAGAAGTGCAAAATTTAACAACTCCGATCTTGAACATCTTAAATTATTATTTGAAAAAACTCTTAATACCGCATATTCAATATATGGAGATGATGTGTTTAAAATTTATGTTCAAGGGATTGCAAAAGGTAAACCTGTAAAGGGTATGTATGATGCAATTATGGTATCCCTTTCTGAAATTTCGTCAAAGCATCAGATGCTCATTGCAAAAAAAGATAACATTATTAGTTGCACCAAAGAATTATTTATAGAAGAAGGCAGTTCTGCCCTTACTGGGAGAGCAAGTACTAAAAATGATTTGGAAAATAGAATAAATTTATTCAGAAATATGTATTTGTCATTTGTAGATTAATAATATGCTCGAATCACTAGTTGAAAATACTAAGACACGTATTGATACAATAAAAAAAATGATTGATTATCATCAAGAGATAATCTCAAATTGTAATCCTGAAGAAAGATTGCTATTTAAAGAGTATAGTGTTTCATCTTGTGTTACTAAACTATATGCTGTTTATGAGAGTTTTATCCAGAATGCATTATCTGACTATATGGATGCCCTTTCTGAGAGAATCAGATTTGAATCTCTAGCTGATACTTTTAAAAATCATTATAGAATCGGTATTTCTGAAATACTAAACAAAATAAATTTCAGTAAATACAAAGATTTAACTCATGTGAATGTCATAAAATGGTATCACGAAGCTCTAGAAAACCAGAGGCCATATAGATTTGTAAACAAAGCATTAATTACACATGATCAAAATTTAAGGCTTAAAATCCTTGAAAGTATTTTTTCGAAACTCGAACTAAAAGAATTAAAGGAATGGCTTTCTAATAGAACTGAAATAATCGATCTATATCAAGATGAAAAATCTATTTATGAGCAATTAGAATCAGAAATAAATAATTTTGTAAGCTTAAGAAATGATGCGTCACATGGTGTGGTTGACAACCTTGAAAGTCATGAATCTTTGCTACGATACTGTTTGTTGTTAAATTCTTTAATGTACTCAATATCAATATATTTAAATAAGGAAATATTAAAAGTAAGTATTGCTGAAGGTAAAGCAATCAAACTTGGTGTTATTACTGAAACACTAAAGGTTCCTAATATTAATATTATTCAACTTAACAAAGGTGTTTCTATTGATACAGTTACTAAATACTATTTCATAGGAAAAAACTCTTTTACTCAGCAATATATATGTTCTATGCAATTGGATGGTGAGAAATTAGACTCTATTACCTCTTCTCAAGATAAACTTGAGGTTGGTATTAAATGTAAGTCACTTTCAAAGAATAAAGTCACTGTATACAGTTTTTCTTAAATCCCGAAACAATTAACACCGTTAAATTTAATTGCACTCATCCATACTTAAATTCATGTACTTTTGTAAAAAATCTTAGAAAGTAGCTTCTTCATGATTTATTTATTGTCTCTTTATTAAATCAATTCTGACAAATAAGTTTTCCTCAAATATTGAGAACTAATTCTTTTTATAGCCTTTTCTATAATTTGTTTTTGACCAATCAAATGAAGCTCAACTTCGCTGCGTGTAATTGCTGTATACATCCAAGCCCTATCAATCATTCGTGATGAGTTAATAGCAACTATTACTCGTTTGAACTGGGAGCCCTGTGCTTTGTGTAATGTTATGCAATAGCCTAATTCAAGAGAGTCCAATAGTGATTTGTTGATCTTGATTTCCTTATTTTTACCATCTAGTTTTACTATGCCCAACTGCTCTTCATTTTGGTCTATAGAAATCAATCTGCCCATGCTTCCATTTTGAACGCCAACATCATAATTGTTTTGTGTGAATAACACAGGGTCATTAAGCTTTAATTCGGTGGTGTAGTGTTCTCCGTATTCAATAAACTTTAGATTTGGAGATTCTTTGTTTGTTTGTTGTTGGCACAGCTGGTTTATTTCTTTTGTTAACTTTTTTGTGGGTGCAAGGATTATGCAATTCTTAGGCTCTTGAATATATAGTGAGGTACATTTTTGTGCCATTGAATTATCACTGGTTTCATGGATCCTGATATTCTTATAGTTAAGATTTGATGGAATAGTTCCATTTTTGATTAGTTTGGAATATTCTGGAATGCCAGTAGATGCTTCTTGCCTTTGAACTATATCAAGTTCTATATTTGCTACTTTTTTAGATTTGATCAAATCAGCAAGTACAATACCAGCACCAATTGGAGGTAATTGATTTGGATCACCAACAAGTAAAAACCTGACTGATGGATGTGTTTTTATAACCAAACGATACATCGTTGGTAAATCAAGCATACTGGCTTCATCAATAACTATTATGATTTTAGATTCTTTTTCAATCGGTTCTTCCATTAAAAATCTAGCAATGGTTTTAGTGTTAAATCCAATACTTTCATGTAATCGCATCGCTGCTTTTCCTGCTAATGCAAGCGGATAAATATCATATCCACAATTATAATAGATTTTTAGTATGGTTCTAAGAACTGTTGTTTTGCCCGTTCCTGCACCGCCTGTTATACAAGAGACTTGGCTCTCTAATGCTGTTTGTACAGCTTGGTCTTGTTTTGTTGTTAACTGAAAAGGACTTGTTGATTTTTCTTTTTTATAAGCCCTAACAAATTGCTGAGTTATTGGGTAAGTGTCAGTTAACAAATTATTGATACGTTTTGCTACAACCTTTTCCATTATAAACAAAGGTGTATTATGGTAGATGCCAGTTTTTGGATTGAGTATAAACGCTAATTTATTATGGCCCTCTTTAAGAGCTTGAGTTGCCAACTCTTCAGAATCTAATATTTTAACAATTAAGGGCTTTAAATCGGGATATCCTGCACATGTATGCCCATTCTTTGAATGATGTCTTAGAGCAGCCTCTATTGCAGCAATTAAACGTCTAGGATCATCAAGGGAGATAGAAAACTTTGTTTGAGCTAATTCATCAGCTTTATTAAAATCCATTCCAAAGCTCAATAAACTATATGGATTATCCTTGATTGATTGAACGGCACTATCTTTGTGGTATTTAAATATGCGTTGTTGTATGTATGGTGGTATATGGTGATCAGCAAACCAAGTTGAATATTTAAGATTGGCATACTTTTCAAAACCAGATATTAAACTCTTGATTGTTTTAGGAGTTAATACTATTTTAAATTTGTTAGTTTCTTTGTTTTCTAAAAAGCTGAATATTTCTTTGCCAAACTTTGACCATAACTCACGAGCCTTAACTTCTCCAATACCTACAAATGCTTTTTCATGGGCAATGAATCGAATAAAATTTTCACCATCATGTGGCAAAGTCACTTCACATTTTTCAGGCTCCAACCAATGTTGCTCAATTAATTTATAATCCCCATGAATAACTTCTCTTTCTTCAAAGTCACCGGTAATTTTCCAATGTTGTCCCTTATTAGGTTCAAGTGGTAAGATTTCTGGTGTTGTTTTAACAATGACTATATGTCTTCCGCTGGTAATTTTGGAAGAACTAACCTCAATTGGTACACCACTAAAACACACCCACTTGCGAGTTGATTCCCAAACGCTGGTCACGCGCATATTAACAATGGATGGCATTTAGATGTCGATACCCATATCAGCAATAACTTCAGCCAATTCTTGATAACGCTTTAATTTAGCCTCAAGCTCAACCACTTTTTGCTCAAGATTAGCCACCCTTTTGGAATCTTTGATGTTTTTAGAATCAGCTTTGCTATATTTTTTGGTGTCGATTAGTGTTGATTGACCAACATCGCTAAGATCAGGTAAAACGCTGCGTTTTCTCAATGATTTTTCTAGATTATTCAGCAACTCTTTAACTTTGGGGTTTTGCAATAATACACTCTTAGAAAACCCACAACCTTTGGCTACTTCATTACGATTCAGCTTTCCTCTGTAGATAATCTGCTTATAGTAATCATCTTGAGTTGAGGCCATCCAAGCTAAAAATGCTTCAATATTTAGTACTGATTTTTGTTGTCCGTTAGTCTTCACTTAACACTCTTCAATGTTGTTAAACCAAATTTTTTGGCCTCTTTAATGGCTCCTACAAGGTTATCTGTTAGTCTTTTGTTATTAACTTCAAGCTCCGCGTTGGTTTTTTGAAGTTGATTAATTTTTGCTTCAAGACGTTTTATTCGTTCTAGAGTTATGACTTGCGATTCTGCTAATCCTGAATCCAGCAACTCTTTTAGTTGATTTACATAAAGTTCATGATTGCGTTGTTTGATATCTTTCCGAAGTTGTTTAATCTCCGATACTAATTCGTCCTTACGCATCTGCTCAGGTTTCTTGGATGTATAGCTTCGTTTTTTAATATCGTCTTCAATTTCTGATGTGAGTCGTTTTAATCGACGTTGATGGCCATCAACCCAATTTTTCATTAATTTGTGTTTCGCTATATATGATTCGCTTAATCCAAGTTCTTTACATATCACTGATTTAGCTATCTTGAATTCGGAAGCTTTTAATGGGGAATCATTTGTTGAAATTAACTTTTCTATTTCTGTAATACGCTGATTTACAGCCACAAATACTCGCTGTTCATTATCATTAATCACCCATTCAGGGATAGTGATATTTACTTGGGCTTTTTTAGGAAGGTCAAACATGCTCATTACTCAAATCCTCATCAATATTATTGTTTACTGGCATCTTATTATCTATCTCTTTTATTGCATAGTTACATAGTTTTAGAATTTGCCTTGATCCATCAGCAAGAAGTGTTAAGCCTTGAGAATCCCTTGATGCAATAACCTCCTGCTCCTTCATGCCTATACGCATTATAGCGTCCCTATGGCTTGCAATTCTCAAACTGCCTGGACATCCAACGCAAAGTTCAAATCTTGCAGCATTATAATTCGGTAGATTTGTTGATTTATCAAAGCATTTGGCCTGTGTCCTCTGACTATTGGGAATCATGCAATAGGCATATTCATATGTCTCTATAATATCGAATTCATTTACAATTTCTTCTATTGCATCTTCAGATAAAACATCTACTTCCTTAATTCTTTGAAGTATATAATAACCAACCGGACCAAAAAGATCTTCTTTTCCATAACCGGCTCTACCTATAAGTTCACGAATATAATCACGCTGAAGTAGGGGCAAGTCTTGTTTAACTTTTCCACGAATATACGCCATAGTGTTATGCGACCCATAAGCATGTCTAAAATGTTGACGAACGGCCTCAGGAACGTTTCCGTCGAATCGCCTCAATGCGATTTCAACCCATGTGTGTCTAAATCTGTGAGAAGTAGCGTTTGGAAATGATTCTAAATCAATATCACTGATACGGCTTTTTAGTACACTATTCATCCAGTTTGTTAAGCCACTTTGTTTAGCTCTTTGTGGGATTCCGTTTCCATCCCAAACATCACCACAGATAGGAGTCGTTCGCCAAGGGACATTTACCCTTAAAAGTTTATCCAGTGCTTCATCCTTGTTTTGCTTTGGGTATGGTACATGAAGGCTTTTAGCTAATGCCGCTGCATCCCAAGCCACATTTGAAATCATTCTCACAGTTTCAATACTATGATTGCTTTTTTTCAAAGCTGAAGTGAATGTTGTATCGCCAATTACATCTTTTTGTAAAGATGAACGTTTTAATGATTGGAATTCACTATTTCGTATACCTGACAATATTTGAATAATAGCTCCACACGCATACATTATATTTTGAATTATTTCGTTGATTTTAGTAGTACTAACAAAACCTGGAAATAAATCAGACTTCTTACCTAATTTTAGATACTCTTCAAATATACATTTTGCAATAATAAATGTCTTTGAACCCTTATTCGCAAGTGGATCGGATTTATATATTTTTTTAATAAAACCACTATTGTATATTCTGATCATGTGGAACCCTTTTTCGTCTTTTCCGCACTCTCTATTTATTAACATTCTGAATATTTGATCAAAATCAACGCGGTTTATTTCGCCATGTTCAATCTGGGCATTTCTAATTCCATTTACATAAGCTAATGCAACTTTTATTACGCCTTTATCGTTAATCGTTTTGAGTGATTCATCAAGAATGAGTAGTGCAAACTCGACTGGAAAACCACCAAGAGAGCCTCCAGACAACCATTTCGACCAGTCCATTTCTTCACAAACTATAGGCTTTATCGATTCAAGGAACATATGCCATGAAATTTTAATACCAGGACTATCTGGAAAATTTTCACCTGGTCGACTTGCTTCAGTTAAAAACGTTTGAATTGACTTTCTTAAGGATCTTTTGCTGTAAAGTCCACCATCTACCTTTCTAAGGATATGCTCAAAAAACACATGAACATTACTTTCATTGATTTCTCTTAGTGAAGTGATATTCATGGTTCTAAGAGCACGACTACAATGACTAACATTAAAAAATATGTCAACTGCAGTACCTTTCTTTGAATCTATGATATTACCATTGATTTTAAATTGATTGAGAAGAATTAACTTCATTGTAATAGCATATTCCACTGACAAATCAACAAAGTATGAAGTTAAGTTTATTGATTCAGGTTCATTCGACTCAGTTGAATCTTCTATTTGCCATTCGTCTTCAACAAGAAAGCCTCTGAAAACTTCTTCAGGGTAATTTTTTATTCGAGAACCTATGAAGCTTTCGATAATTGAATTTATCATACCTACACCCATTAAACCAAAATATCACTAAAAGGAAAAACTACATCAGCATAAATTTCATCTGATTCTCTAATCTCTGTAGGAGTGAATACCTCATTAAGAAGTAAGCCTAAAAACATTCTCTTGGCCAATACATTATTCAATAAATTATCATTACTGTATTCTAGTCGATTAATTTCATTGTCAATCGCATTAATCTTTCCCTTTATTAACGCAATAGTTATAGGGTGCCTCAAAATTATAGTTTTACCGACTTTACTAGTCATGAATCCTGTATCATCTAGCGTATACTCTAGAAGTAAAGCTTGAGACATTACAGAGTTAATCTCATTATTTAATTGTGATTGCTCTTTTTCTGCAGTAGTTGAGAACCCGAATGTTGTTCGTAACTCACTAATGTTTAATACTTCAGAACTATCCTCCAATTTCAACGCCAATCTTACCATTTCGTCACCAACTCTCGATGAAAAACTTTTTGATTTTGCAAGGTATGGAGGGAGCTTATCAGAATATATATTTAGTTTTGTTTTCAAAGAATGGTTATGCATAGCAGCATCTATCTCCATTTTATCTTCGTTTTCACTGTTAGATATTTCTATATTATTATTTTCTGATAGTGGTATCGCTGATGGTGTGTAATAGGATGCATTAAGGTTATTAACTGCTTGGCGAGCAACGATACTTACTGAAATACCTATATTTAATTTAGTATCTTGGAGGTTAAGCAAATATGTATGCTTTATCAATTTTAAAAACAATTCAGATTTTGGATCGTTATCTAATAAATAATTATTAGTAACACTTCCTTTCATCGCACATAACTTCAGTCCATAATTTACGAATGTCTTTTTATTAAAAACAAGGTAAGTGTATCTTAAATGATCTGATCTGGGTTTTTGTTGATGATACCTAATCATTGGAAATAAGTATCCGTCTTCAGGCTTAATGTGTTCTTTAAAAAATCCCATGTCATAAGATCTAATCAAATTAGATTTATATCCCGATATCGCTTTATACATGTTGGTATTCTTTTTATACTTCTCTCCTAATGGTTGTCCATAAGATGTTCCTGCTGATCTTAAACTGCGACCCTTGTAACTCATTGGATCAATAATTGTCGTTAATGAGTTGTCTGTTTCTGCAACATCCCCAACGGTGAATATTGCAAGATTTGATGGTTGGTGTCGATCTGAACCAAGCAACCAAGCCATACATATTTCTTCGCATACTGTCATCCCTAACAAATCTTTTATTGAAGGTAAAGATTGCAATGTTCCTGACCAGTTGGGCTCAATTGAATAGTTTTTTGATTCTGATAAATTACTTGCTTTTCTTAGCAGCCTTTCTGCCCAATCAGGCGTAGCCAATTTTCCATTTTTGTTATTAATAAACTGCCTATTTATTTCTTTAATCCAATCAAGATTATAAGCAGTTGATGTTAATGAATCATGACAATAACCTTCCTTAATTATTTGTGAAGCGTTGTCAATTTTTGCATGACCAGTTGAAAAGGCTAGAAGATATGCTGATGAAAAATACTCATTAAGAATAGGGTTGTTAATTTTTTTAATGATGTCGAAAGCTATGTTTGATAGATGCCGCCCTGATTCACCAATTTGTCGAGATGTTCCATAGTGTACTAATAAACGTTCATTTTTATTATGATAATTCAGAAGTTCACTAGCCTCTTTTGGATACTTCTTAAATATACATTTTCTTATTTTATGCCATTCATTTAAATAAAATATACAAAATGAACGCAAGCTTTTTAAAAGTTCGTCTCCGTCCCAATCTAAATTGAATTTAGTGATTATGTCAGGACTCGCTTTATGATTTGGTGGGATTAGCTTAGGCGCTTGAAGGTCGACTTCTCTTAAAATCAATGATTCCTCATTCGAGTATTCGATTAAATCAAGCAAGTATCCTTTTTTTTTAATGCCCTTCCATGAACCTCTGGCTTCACGCCGAGCAACCGATCTCGCACTGGTATATACTTTATAAATTTTATTTTCTGACGTTTCATTTTTCTTTAAATAAGCCAAAAGAAATCCGAATATATTTGAGGGTGTAATCTGGAATACTTTTTCATCAAGGATGGCAAGTAACGACTCCATAGCCTTTACGTAAAGATGTGGATATTTACAGGATTCATTAAAAAACCTTGAGTTGAAATATAAAACATAAGCTGATATAAATGGATCACTTAATCTGCTTTCAGGGATAAGGGTGACACCGTAGCTCCCTCTCCAAATAATACGATCTAATGGTGGCGGTAATTCATTTATACCTTCTAAACTATTATTTTGTGCATGCTGGCTAAGTGTTTTTTTGCCCTCAATGTTTTCATTTTTTTGGCAATCAACTAAATCAGCCATCAACAAATTCCAGGTCAATTGGGTTACAAGAAGATTTCTCTAATTCTTCTGAAAGCTCATTTTGAGCCCGTAGGTTCTCACTTAAAACTGCCGCAAAGTGACAATATATAAGAGTCGTTCTTCTGTGCGCATGACCGAGACGCTCTTGTACGTATAATCGTGGAAGTTTCTGTTCTCCACTAATAACACACATTGATAAGTTGGTTGCGAAGCTGTGTCTCAATGCATGAAATGTCCAGCCCGTATTTGCAAGCCATCTTTCTGCGTTCGATTTATAATTCTGAATTTTGCTTTTATCAGAATCTAGTTTTTTAATGAGGTTTTCTTTAGCACGGCGGAAGATTGTAGTTGCATAACTTTCACCTAACTCAATGCCTTTATCTGTACAAATCAAATGATTCTTTATCTGTCCTTTGTAAGTGTCCATAAATCGCTCAATCTTACGTCTTAAGGCTGGGGGAATTACTACTGTTCTATTATTTCCACCATTTCTCCCCTTGCCTAAAATATAGACTTCAATTTCGTTTAATTTGTCATTATGTGATTTTATTAATGCTTGTTTTATTGAATCTAATGAAAGATTTTCGAAAGAAGTAACTTCAGCCGCCCTTAGTCCCACTTCATATCCAAGACGAAGCATTATTTCATTTCTATCACGTACAAATGAATTCTTAGATGATTCAAATGAAAGTAATAGATCGAACTGATTTTTTGGAATGTATTTTTCGGAAAGGCGGTATGGGTCTAAAGAATTTTGACGACCAATACTTTTTGCTTGGGCAATTTCTGCAGCATCACTAACTCGATAACTAAAACGGTTTGGCTTGGAGAAGTGACCTAACTCATGTACAACGGTAAAGAAGTTTGCAAGCACTTGTTTATGTTGATTAAGTGTGTTGCCTTTTATGCCTCTTTCTTCATAAAGAACTTTTTCAAGATAGCTAGACATCCCTAAATCTGTCAGGTCATCCATTCCTGACAGTTCGGGATCAAAGTCAACCTCCTCAATCAAAGACAAAATAATCGAGGCATATTTTTCTACCGATTTAATTTTAAGACCTTCAAGGGACTTATTAACTAAGTAGGCTGATGCAGGTAGATGTAATGCAGCAGAAGCACGATTAGCTATCACAACAGTATTAAGCTTTCGCCCGTTACGATTCATTTGAATCTTTTTTTGCAGGAATTTTATACCCATGCACTTACATTTCGTATTACAACCATTTTATGATAATAAAACAATGATTCATCTTAGAACAGTTATTATGTGAATATTTATTTAAAAAAATAGTTTTCACTATTTTTCATACTTTTATATACTGTTCCTAGATATGTCATCATCTTCTTCATAATTATGTTTATACGGAAAATTTCTTGGTATTAATTTTTCTTCAAAGCTTTTAAAGTCGTCCCTAACC
>JQIA01000266.1_pt1 | contig 25125 bp, 28 predicted proteins | sample 811431 | NCBI WGS metagenome assembly JQIA01 (sample SAMN02998118, study PRJNA258478) | marine sediment metagenome | biome: marine; feature: seafloor; material: sediment; isolation source: oil-polluted sediment collected from 3 locations (0.5 km, 0.7 km and 0.9 km)... | place: USA: Gulf of Mexico ...
GTGACAGCACAAAGGTTATCGGGTCAAAGCGGTATATCAGCTTTAAGAAAAAGAATGAGAAGGGTGACTGGGAAGCTGTGTCGCTGGATATTGCACGTTGTTAATTTTTTGCCACTAATTGGACACGAATTCAGGAGGGAATATGAAGTCAGGCGATCAGGTTAAATGGGTGGTTACCCGGAAAGTAGGTAAAGGCTATCGTATGAGTCAGAGAGAGGGGGCAATTGTTGAAATTGATAATGACATAGCAATAGTTAAGCACCGGAACGGCCATAAAAAACAAATCCATATTGGAAACTTAAGACTGCTTAACGAAAAGGGAGTACTTACAGAACTTATTGAGGGGGCTGCAGATGCCAGCGCTTAATTTTCTGAAGCAATTTGCGGATGATGTTGAGAGTGGCAAGAAGCGGCAGACGATCAGGGCTTTCCGGAAGGATGGCCGTGATCCGACGCCGGGTCGGACGCTTTATCATTATACCGGGATGAGGTCAAAGGCTTGCAGGCTGTTGGGGGTCTATGTCTGCCGGGATACAACGTCGTTGAAGATTACAGAGCATGGGGATGTGTTGATATCGGGCAATCCGATTGCGGAATATGTAGTGAAGAACCTTGCTGAAAATGATGGTTTTGATGATGTTGAGGGCTTTTTGAATTTCTTTGATAAGACTCACGGACTGCCTTTTAACGGGCTTTTAATCGAGTGGTAGGGAGGTTTTATGTTTAGATATTTAATAACTGCAGCGTTGCTGATGGTATTCGGGGCAACGTCTTATATGTCGGTTTCGGGTCTGGTTGCGGTGTTTTCTGCAAACCTGCCTTTGATTATTGTTCTGGGTGTGGGGATGGAGCTGGGGAAAATACTGGTTGTTGTTTATCTGCATCGGAACTGGGGCGAAATGTTTATTGCCACAAGAATGATGTATATCGGTGTGGCTGGGGTTCTTTTGATGATAACGACCTGTGAGGTTTTGGGGTATCTGAGTCTGAACCATAGGGTTGTTGCTTCAGGGACTGAGACGTTAATTGCGGCTGATCATGCGCTAAGGGTTGAAGCGGATCTGCTTGCGGACCAGGTTCGCGTGATAGATGAGACATTGGCCCAGTTGCCTGAAGGGTTTGTTTCAAGACGGATTAATGAGCGGAAGGCGGCTGGGTATGGTGATAAGCAGGCAAGGCTTCTTGAGATTGTGAGAAAGCGGGCTGAACTGGCCGGGCGGTTGAAGGGTGAGACGGGAGCTGCCGGGCCGGTTTTCGCTGTTGCTGAGATTTTCAATCTGGATGGTCGGAAAGTGGCGTTGTTTTTTATTCTTGTGTTGGTTGGGGTTCTTGAGCCTTTGAGTGTTGGGCTTGCGGTGGCTGTGTCGGCTGTTTGGGATTCTGTTGATGATGAGCCGGAAGTAGAGCCGGAGGTTGTTGTTGATCCGGAAGAATTGCCGATTGCTGCTGAGGTCAAGGGCACGGCACGCCGTGCCCCTACGAAGAATCATGTGATGTTGATGGATATTGTTGGTCAGTACAATTTTACGGTTGCTGATTTGATGAGGATCACAGGGAAGAAACAGGAAAAGACTGTTCAGGAATGGCTGAAGGATCAAAGGAGTATTCCTGATAAGGCGATACGGGCGATTGTTAAGTATGTTCAGGGGAAGCCTAAGCTTCGGGTTGCGTAAAGAATATTTAGCCACGAATGACGCGAATGGACACGAATTTCAGGAGGAAAGCGGTGTCAGATAAATACGATATTCAACTTGAGGATCTACCGGAGAGTATTCGGGATATTGCCGAGGCCATTGGTCTTGGCAATATGCTTGAGCTGGTTCGGTTGTGTGGTGGGTTGACGGTTTATATTCCGAAGCTGGAGAGCTGTGAGCTTGAGGCAAAGAAGAGGCAGATTTTTAAGGAATATAAAGAGAGTAAATCTGGGTATGTTTTTACTGAATTGGCTAAAAAATTTAACTTGTCTGAATCGCATGTTCGTGCAATAGTTCGTGAAAAGCGGTTGGTGATTTCACCTAAGGCTATACAAATAGAACTATTCTAATAAAGTGGAGATGGAAATGCCTGAACCTATAAGTACTACGGCTTTATTAAAAAAATATGGTGCTACAGCTGGAGCAAAACTATTTCTTACATTAACTAAAAACATAACAAAAAAAATGAAGAAAAATTACTCTTCCTGGCAGAATACTCAGAAAATATCGAAATTATATTTACATTTAGTAAGCTATAGAACAGTTAGAACCCTTTGGCAGATGGACAAAAATGTTGACTTAATGTCTTTTTTTTGGGTTCCAACAATTTCATATAAAGGAAAAGATATTAAAATAGAAGACGTTTCTGATTTAAAATTGGGCAGTAATCATTTGTTGATTCAAGGGATAGCAGGCCAAGGTAAATCGATGTTGATGCGCTACTTATGCCAAAGAGAATTAATACATTGTGAAAGAATTCCCGTTTTTATTGAAATGAGAAAAATTACTAAAGAGTATACAATTTCGAAATTAATTTATTATACCTTTCAAAGTTTCGAAATAGAAATAGATGATGATTTAATAAATGATCTATCCAACTCAAAACAGCTTTTACTCCTATTGGATGGATTTGATGAGGTTGCCCCTGAATTAGTTCAAGACGTTATTAATGAAATTGAATTCTTAATTAATACAAAACCTGGTATAAATATAATTATTTCATCGCGACCAAATAGTGCAATATTAAACTCTGCTTTGTTTGATGTAGCTAAACTTAATAATTTAAAAGAAGATGAATATAAGGAAGTAATATATAAACTTGAAGATGCTGCAAATTATTGTGAAATTTCAAAATTATTAATAAAAAAAATTGACGAAAAGCCAAATTACAGGAAATTGTTATTAACTCCATTAATGGTTACAATTCTCATCGTTACTTATAAATTGAGCAATGAGTTACCTGAAGAAATATCAGATTTTTATAATAACCTGTTTACAACTCTATTAAGTCGACATGATGGGAATAAAGTAGGTTATGTAAGGCCAAGAAAGTGTGATTATGATGCGAGTAAGTATAAAATGATTTTTGGTGCCTTTTGTTTGTTTTCTAAAAATAATAAACTTATTGAATATACAGAAGATGAAGTACAAAATTACCTAAATAAGACAAAGTCACATTTGAAAAGTGATTTTAATAATGATGATTTTTTGTATGATATAATATCAATAACAAACTTAATAATTATTGAAGGTTTTAATTATAGATTTATTCACAAAACAATTCAGGAATTTTTTTCAGCGCACTATATATTTTCATTAAGCACACCTTTGATTGAGAAGTTTTATGAAGGATTGACTGCAAACCCAAATGAGATAAGAAAGTTTTCACAAGAGCTCAGTTTTTTATATGTGATGGATCAATATAGATATATTAAACTCTTTGTTATTAAAATATTTAATAAAAATAATTTTGTTTTTAATCCAAATAGCAAACCTTTAACGATAGTTAATAATTTCATCAAAGTGATTAGTAGTAATTCATTTGGGCTGATTGGTAAATCAGGTAAAGATAATGAACTTCGTTACAATGCTATGTCATTGGGGCTATTAGGGGATTATGTTGGGCTTTCTAATCCCATTTTAGATGAAATTGGAGTGTGTCAGGCCTTGATGATATCATTAACTCAAGAACTTTGGTTAAAAGAAAATAATATTGAAAAAATTGTTGACAAAAATAAGCTGACTTATCACTTTATTGATGATGTAAATTCTCTTTTAGGGTGCACGTTTAACTCAGAAAATGAATCAATAGTAATTGAGTTTAGCTATTATTATAATAAATACCCTGATGAATTTATGCATATACATCAAAGAATAACAAAAATATTTATTAAAATTATAACCATAATTAATGAAAATGAAGATTGCTCAAAAATCGAAGATTTGTTTAATTAAGCCGTTTCTTATATAAATGTTTCTTTATTAATCTGCTACAGTAAATTTACGCTATATTCTTCAAACATCTTTCACAGACATCTTAATATTTAAATCATAAAAATTACTGCATTCTGAAAACAGACTAAGGGTTTTGTTTGTTGCCATTGTCGTTCCGGTTCTTTGAGATCCGGGGCGGCATTGTCATCATCTGTTTTCAGGAGGCAGAGAATGATCCATGTTAAAGATATTTCCGTTTACAAAGGGCTGCTTGCACGGCCAAATCATCCAACACTTATAAGACTATTCTGCTGGCTTGAAGAACGTCATCAAGGCAATGTGCTTACCTGCGCTTATGAAGCACGATCAAAGGGCGGCGTTCATACATCGAATCCAGTCCGGGGCTGGGATTTACGATCGTGGATTTATGACGATCCTAAAGCGATCGCTGATGAGATTAACGAGCACTGGATTTATGATCCGCAGCGGCCTGAATTAAAGTGCTGCATCTTTCATGATGTGGGCCGTGGGGCTCATTTCCATTTACAGGTTCATCCGAACACACAACTCAGATTTTAAATGCATTACCACGGGGACCGTGGGAACGATACGAGACCTGCAGGATTGCGGGGTAATCATAACAACGGGAGAGGAATATGTTTTCAATACTTAAGGCGATTTTGAGACGGATTAAGAATGAGCTGATTGATTCAGCGTTAACCAGGATAACGCATACAGCTGAGACAACTGTTGCAAGTATCTCACAGACTATTGCTAAGGAGCTGAGAGAAAAGAGTGCTGACGGTAGGCTTACGTCAAAGGATGCACAGGAGCTGAAAGCGGTTGCTGTTCAGACGATCTTTGACCAGGTGCCGGGAGATATTATGAAACTTGCAACGGACGGTGTGAATGATCTGACCCGGTTTGTTGAGGCGAAGATTGAACAAGCTGTTGTGAAGCAGAAAGCTGTGCTTCCACCTCTTTCACGAATCTTTAAAATGGGTTCGGGGGAATAGTCTATGTCTTCAGTATTAGCAGGGATATCGATTCCACAGTTGATGCTCATCGTTAATGTTTTGGGATTGCCTGGGCTCTTTGTTGTCTTCTGGTTTGTGATGACTCAGAACCAGGCAAAGCTGATTGAGAAGATGGATGATCATCGTGAAGAAGAAAAAGACAGAGTCGCTGCAATACTGAAGGAATATAAGGATGATGTTGCCAAGGTCAGCACGTTTTATGAGCGGAATGTTGAGCTTGTAGATAATTACGAAAAGCTTGCAAATTCGCTGGCTAATATCATCCACTTAAACACCCAGGTGCAAACCCAGTTAGTTGAATCCATCAAAAACAATATGTTCTGCCCTATCGTGAGAAAGCAAGGGCCGGAGGGGAAATGAGCGAGTACTTAAGAAATCAGGGCCGTCTGGCTCAGGATAAGGAAAAGGCAGCAAAACTTGAGCTGAGGATTGAAGGGTTCCGGGATTCTATCCGGGGCAATCTGGATCCGTTTGAGCCGGTTGAAAATTTGAAGCTGGATCTGGTTGCAGAAGAGGCATTTGAGATCCGGGCTTTACAGATCGAATTGATCGAAGTGAATGCAGAGATTAAAGCCATCAATAAAGCATTAGGACGGAATTAAGATGCCGACTGAGATCCCCTGGGAAAAACGAATAGCTGCAGAGGATTTATATATCACCGGCAATTGCACTTACGCTGAAGTATCAAGGCGAACCGGTGTTTCTGTTTCTCAGCTTAAGCGGTGGGGGGCTGAGGGGAACTGGAAAGAAGAAAAAAAGGAAATGCTTGAGAGCCTTTCGGCGATTAAGCAGAACACAGTCAAGCTCCGTTTGGGGCTGATTGAAAAAGCGATTGCCGGTTATGATCCACAACAGACTTTTGCGGCGGCTCAGTTCGAAAAGATTGCGTTGAAAGCTGCGGAAAACAGAGCAAAAAACGAGCTTCCGGAGCGTGTGGAAAGCTTTGAATTTGAAACGCCTGGTGAGGCTGTTGATGCTTTGCAAAATGCTGTTGAAAGAAAGATCGGGATGCTGATCAGCGGAGATGATCTTGATCTGAAATCGATAAAAGATATGAAGCAGGCACTTGAGCTGCTGGATGGCATGAAGGTGAAATATAATCCGGAAGATAAGAAGGCCAAAAACAAAGGGCTTTCAGATGAAGCAGCTGATGAAATTAGAAAGAAAATTCTGGGGATTGGTTAATGGCCAAACGCATCTTAGAAGATCGATCAAAACGAACACCGATGGCTTTGTTGCCTTATCAGCAACGATGGTGTGCGGATCTTTCTGATGTCAAGGTTATCGAAAAATCCAGGAGGATTGGTATTACCTGGTGTGAGGCGGCTGATTCTTCTCTTTTAGCAGCATCAGAGAACGGAATGGATTGCTGGTATATCGGTTACAACAAAGACATGGCCCTTGAGTTTATTGAGGATTGCGCGGACTGGTCACGGCATTATGCCCATGCGGCAGCTGAGGTTGAGGAGTTCGTTTTTCAGGATTCTGAGGATAAAGATATTCAGGCGTTCAGGATTCGGTATGCATCGGGACATAAGATTGTTGCTTTAAGTTCACGGCCTTCAAACCTTCGTGGAAAACAGGGGAAAGTCATCATTGATGAGGCGGCTTTTCATGACAATTTGAAAGAGCTTATCAAGGCGGCTATTGCCCTTTTAATGTGGGGTGGCCGGGTTGTTATTATTTCGACTCATGATGGTGATGAGAATGAGTTTAATGAGATTATTAAAGCTATCCTGGCAGGTAAGAAGCCTTACAGTAAACACCGGGTAACGCTGGATGATGCGCTTGAGGAAGGCCTCTATCAACGGATCTGTTTAAGGCGTGGTCTTAAATGGAGCCAGAAAGGCCAGGATGAATGGCGCAAGCTACTGATTGATTTTTATGGTTCTGACAATGCTGATGAAGAGCTGTTCTGCATACCGTCCAAAGGTACTGGTACATATTTGCCAACGGCTCTGATTGAGTCCTGTCAGGCTGATGATATTCCAATTTTAAACTATACCTGTAGTCCAGAGTTTGTTGATTATCCGGAGCATATAAGAATAGCGGAGACAGATGAGTGGTGCAACGAAAACCTTCTGCAGTATCTTGAGGCAATGCCGGAAAACTTCCCGTCTTATTTTGGTGAAGATTTTGCTAGAAACGGAGACCTTGCCGTTCAATGGCCTATCCAGGAACAACCTGGTTTAAAACATAAACCACCTTTTATTATTGAGCTTCGGAACGTGCCTTTTGAACAGCAGAAGCAGGTTCTTTTCTATATGTGCGACCGTCTTAAGCGATTCCGTGGCGGGGCTTTGGATGCCAGGGGAAACGGCCAGTATCTGGCTGAAGTTGCCAGACAGAAATACGGTGCCAGCCGGATCTTTGAAGTGATGCTTTCCGAGTCCTGGTACCGGGACAATATGCCGAGAATGAAACAGGCTTTTGAAGACAAAGAAACCTATGTGCCGAAAGACGGCGATACGATGGATGATCACCGGGCCGTTAAGATGATTAAAGGCGTTGCCAAGGTGCCGGATACCGGCAGATCAAAGGGCCGTGATGGTTTAGGCCGTCATGGTGACAGTGCGATTGCTCATTGCCTGGCTTTGTATGCGGCAAGGGAACTGGCCGGGAGTGGTGAGATTCATTATGAGAGTGTTACAAAATCAAGATTTTCGAAAAAAGGAGCATGGTAAATGGCTCAGCAAATAACAATATATGACCAGTTTGGCCGCCCTGTTCCACCAACTAAAAAGCCTCCTGTTGAAAGTCGTGTTCTTGCGGCGGCTCCCGTAACTGACAGTTACCGGGAGTATATTGCAGCCGGTCTGACTCCTGAAAGACTGGCTGCAATTTTCCGCCAGGCTGATGCGGGTGAGATCCGGCAGCAGGCAGAGCTGTTTGATCAGATTGAAGAAAAGGACGCTCATATTCTGGCTGAACATGCAAAACGAAAGAACGTGATTCTGGATGTTGATTTCCAGATTACTCCGGCGTCTGAGGATGCCCGGGATTTACGGGTTGCTGAATTCTGTTCCGAGTGGATGGAAAACGTTTCTGACTGGGCTGATGTGCTGATCGGTATGCAGGATGCAGTTGGAAAAGGGTATTCTGCTTTTGAAATGGACTGGGATTATTCTGAGGGTCAATCGATTCCGACTCATTTTGATTTTATTGAGCAGAAGCGGTTCGTCTTTACGGATGAAAATAACATTCTAAGCAAGACACCAAAGCTGATCACGGATGAAGAGATGATGGGGATGGAGATCCCGCCGTGGAAGGTTCTTTTTCATCAATATGGCGGGAAATCCGGACACCCGACACGGAGCGGAATTTTCAGGGTTTGTGCGTGGATGTTTCTGTTTAAGAATTACGCGATTAAAGACTGGCTGATTTTCTGTGAGGTTTTCGGGATGCCGTTGCGTTTAGGCAAGTATGATCCGGGTGCGAGTAAGGATGATAAGGCAGCTCTTCACCAGGCGTTGATGTCGATCGGATCGGATGCGGCCGGGATTATTTCAAAGTCGACTGAGATTGAATTTATCCAGAATTCCGGGACGGCTAAAGGGGATTTATGGGAGCTGCTTGCAAAATTCTGCAATGGCGAAATGAGCAAGGCTATTCTTGGCCAGACGTTATCTGCTGAGCCGGGGAAATCCGGGTCTTATGCTTTGGGTAAGGTTCATGATGGTGTCCGGCTGGATCTGCTTCGGGCTGACGGCCGGGCTATGGCTGCGACACTTCGGAGCCAGGTGCTTAAGCCTATTGTCGGGTTTAACTTCGGATTTGATACAGCATTGCCAAAGGTTGAGGCGGTTTTTGAAGAAGAAGAGGATCTTAAAACCAAGGCAGAAACGTATGAAATAATTTTGAACAGAACAGAGATTGGGGAAGATTTTTATCGTAAAGAGTTGAGGATTCCGAAGCCTGAAGAGGGTGAAACGACTGTGGGCGGTGCTCCGGTTGCGGGGATAGACACAGAAGGAGAGCCGGTTGCAGCAAAGAGTCAGCGGATTATCGCAAAATGGACCGGAATAGACCTTGATCCGGCTCCGGGCGATACTTTGATAAAGATTGGTGAAAAAACGCTTAATACGGCCGATATGGACGCTTTGATTGAGCCTCTTGAGCAATTACTGGATGAGGTTGATTCCCTTGAGGAGTATCTGGGTATTTTAGATTATGCAGGGAAGAATCTGGATTCTTCTGCTTTGGGTGCGTTTATTGCCCGTGCAATGACGGTTGCGGCTCTGGCCGGGAGGTTTGATGCCTGATGAGTAAATCAGCCCTTTATATGAATTTGCCCAATAGCGAAGCGATCGCATTCTTTCGTCAGAAAATGAATATCAGTACTGAGGCGTGGGATGTCCTTTGGCGTGAAATGCATAGTCAGGCTTTTAGTGTGGCCGGTGCGATCGAGGATGAGCTGCTGATTGATCTTCGAACGGCTGTTGAGAAAGGGATTGCTGAAGGGACAACGGTTCAGGAATTCAAAAAGGATTTTGCCGGGATCGTCAATAAACACGGCTGGGCATATAAAGGCGGGGCTGCATGGCGGGCTTCGATTATCTTTAACACGAATTTAACGGTGGCTTATCAGCGTGGCCACTGGAAGCGGATGACTGATCCGGACGTTCTGAAAGTCCGGCCATATCTGCGTTATATCCGAAGTAGTTCAAGGAACCCACGACAGGCGCATTTAAACTTTGCTGATATTGTTCTTCCGGCTGATCATCCATGGTGGAAAACCCATTATCCGCCGAATGGCTGGGGTTGACAGTGTGGAACGGTCGGCGTGTCCGAACGAGAGATTCAGAAGTTGATTGATAAGGGTGTGAAGGTGAACAGGAAGGCTCCGGTGATTGAGTATCGGGATTGGGAAAACAAGCGAACCGGTGATGTTCATCAGGTTCCGATCGGGATTGATCCGGGCTGGGATTATAACGTCGGTCTTGACGGGTTTAAAGGTGCTGCATGACAGGAACGGCCATTGACATAAAAGTGGATGATAAGGGGCTGAAAAAAGTCCTTAGCCGTTTTTTAGCCAGGGTTGGCCATGCCGAACCGGCCATGAAAATCATCGGCCAGATTATCCGGACGTCCGTTGTTGAAAACTTTCAGGTGGCCGGACGGCCAGAGACCTGGAAGGCGTTGGCCGATAATACGCTGCTGACGAAGAAAGGCGGCAAGGTGCTTATTGAACAAGGGTTTGCCGCTGGCCTGATGGGGAGCATCCATGAAGAGATTTCGGCCGATTCTGTTCTGGTCGGAACGGACAAAGTCTATGCGGCCATTCATCATTTTGGCGGGATGGCCGGTCGTGGCCGGAAGGTTAAAATACCGGCCAGACCATACATGATGATTCAGGATGAGGACTGGCCGGAAATTGTGGCCAGCCTGGAAGATTATCTTTTGGCCGATTGATGGCCGGAAAAAAATAAGGAGAAACGGCAATGGATAAAGGGTGTGTTTTGATAGTGGGTGGCGGGATGGGTTGTGGGATGTCTGATGACCTTATCCGGTTGGTGGCCAAAGCGGAAACTGAAGAGGTTGTCTGTCTGGTGGCCAAACTGGATGACGATGACACCGGCAAGGTTCCGGATTGGGTTCTGCTTTTTAAGGCCGGGACTGTTGAGCTTGATGGCGGTGAACAATTCATTGTCGACCGTGATGCTTTTGACCTCGTGTCTGCCGGAATTGAGAAATACGGGAATGAGCTTGTTTTTGATTATGAACATCAGACGCTTGAAGGGGTGAAGGCACCTGCGGCCGGATGGATCAAGGCTCTGAAATATGAGGATACCGGGATCTGGGCAAATGTGGAATGGACTGAAGAGGCTGCCGGGTACATTGCCCGGAAAGAGTACCGGTATTTTTCTCCGGTCTTTGATGTCCGTAAGTCTGACAGGCGGGTTGTGGAGCTATACAGCGTTGCGCTGACGAACAGCCCGAAAACAAGAAACCTGCAGCCGATAGCTGCAAAACTGACCGGGAGACCGGCAAAGAATAAAGGAGACGTTATGGATCGTGAAAAACTGATTGCAAAACTGGGTCTTTCGGCGAATGCCACGGATGCTGAAATACAGGCGGCACTGGATGAGATTGTGGCAAAGGCGGCAAAGGGGCCTGAGACAGTTGAGGTTGTGGCCAAGGGTGTTATTGAGGCTCTTAATCTGAAAGATGGTGATGATGTGTCGACTGTTGTTGCTACGATTCATGCGCTGAATCAGAACAGTAATAATACTGTCAGTAAGGCTGATTTTGATGCTCTTGAAAAGAAGCTGCTTGATCGTGATGTTGATGAAGTCGTTGCCAAGGCTTTGACTGATGGAAAGCTTACTCCTGATCAGAAGGACTGGGCTGAGGATTATGCCAGGAAAGATATGAAAGGGTTTGAGACTTTCATTACAAAAGCTGCTGTTGTTGTTCCTGTTGGTAAGCTGCCAGGGAAACAGACAGAGGTTGATGCGGTTGAAGCTGATGCTGTGACAATGAAAATTGCAAAGAGCATGGGGTTGACTGCGGAAGATATAAAGACATACGGCGGCGACGAATAGGCATTCGTTTGTCTGGCGGGTAGGCATTACCACGGAGACCGTGGGAACGATTAACTTTTAAACAATGGAGGCTGAAATGTCTGAAAGAAATACACATCAAAAAGACGGGGAATTGATTCCATACAAAATGGGTGCCGTCAAAATTGAGGCTGGGAATATTGTTGGTCTGGTTGCCGGATTTGCACAGCATGCTGCGGATACTGCCGGGGTTAAGGTTGTGGGTGTTGCAGATGAGACGGTTGATAATACCGGAGGTTCTGCAGGCGATAAAACCATTAATGTCCGCAGAAAGAAGGCTTTTAAGCTGGCAAACTCAGCAACGAATGCACTGCTTCAGGCTGATGTCGGGGATAACTGTTATGTGGAAGACAGTGTCACGGTATCAGATAACGGTGCGACAAATGACATCGTGGCCGGTGAGCTGTTGGGACTTGAATCTGATGGTGTCTGGGTTGCGATCGGTTAGCCGGTGATTTGATAGAGGATAGACATTACCACGGAGACCGTGGGAACGACGAAACTAAAACGGAGGTTGTAACGTGAAACGAATAATGACTTTGATAGCTGGTGTTTTTGGGATGGCGGTTTTTTTTCTGCTGGCCGGGCCGGTTTCGGCTGGTGACATAACAAATTTGGCGGGTGATATGCCTACTGATCCGATCGGCGGGATTACCGGGATGGCGATTCTGGTTAATGCGACTGCAATTAACGGACTGTTTACAAGCCTGAAGGCAACTTTTAATAAGGCTTTTGCGGGTGCAGAAAGTCAGTGGAAGGAAACAGCAATGCTGGTTCCGTCAACGACAAAACAGAACGATTATGCCTGGCTTTCAAATTTCCCAAAAATGCGGAAATGGATTGGCGATAAGGTTGTTAAGGCTCTGTCTGCATTTTCCTATACAATTGTGAATGAAGACTTTGAGGCAACGGTTGAGGTTGACCGAAATGACATTAAAGATGATGACCTTGGTATTTATGGAATACAAGCACAGGATGCAGGCATGTCGGCTAAAGAGCTGCCGGATGAAATTGTTACGGAGCTTAAAGACAAAGCCTTTGAATCAGAGTGTTTTGACGGGCAGTATTTTTACGATACGGATCATGTCGTTGCCGGTGCGTCAATCAGCAATAAACTGACGGTTCCTCTGTCTGCTGCATCTGTTGCCGCTGCAAAAGCCAGCTGGGGGGCAGCAAAGGATATGATGGCAGGATTCACGGACGATGAAGGTCGACCGCTGGGGTTAAGGCCGAATATTCTTGAAGTCGGATCTGCTCTGGAAGAAACTGCAAAGCTGCTTGCTACCGGAGATAAGCTGGAAGATGATTCTCCAAATCCATATAAGGGCACTATCAAGGTAGTTGTAAATGACAGGCTTTTGAGCGGTACGCAATGGATGGCTCACTGTACCAAACGAGCTGTTAAGCCATTTGTTTATCAGGAACGTGAAAAGCCTTCGTTTGTATCTCAGACGAATATGGACAGCGATGATGTCTTTATGCGGAAAAAGTACAAGTTTGGCGCTGAGGCAAGGGCCGCAGGCGGTTACGGTCTATGGCAGCTTTCTGTAGGTAGCACAGGTGCTGGTTGATCAATACTGTTCTGATAACTGGCTAAACATTCCCACGGGAGACCGTGGGAACGATGAAACTAAAACGGAGGTTGTAACGTGATTAAAATAATTTGTTCGAAAAAAAATGGTTTCAGGCGTGGTGGGATTTTGCACCAGCATGGTGCGAACCTGTATCCGGAAGACTTTTTCACACCAGAGCAGCAGAAGCTGCTTATGGCTGAACCGAATCTGGTTTGTTTGGGTGGGCTCCCGCCAACGGCTCCAGGACTGATGTCTGAAGAAGAGCTTCATGCCGAACTGGAACAACTTAAATCTTCATTCTCGAAGAATGAACCTAGAGTGCTGCTTGTTGAAAAGCTGAAAAAAGCAATCGAGCTGGCGGGATCTGCTCAGACTCCGGAGACAGGTGCTGAAGCGACTGTTGATATTGCTGAGTTGGTTAAAGCTGCAAAACAGGCGATTGCTGACGGCAATACAATTGGTTCCGGAGCTCCGGACATTAAGGCAATGGAAGCGATTCTGGGCGTTGATGTTTCGGCTGAAGGAAGAAACCAGGCATGGGAAGCCATTCAGGCTGAAGCTTAAGCTGAAAAAAGGATAATACAATATGGCTTATTCCACACTGGCAGATCTGGACGACAAAATTGACGAATCTGAATTGATTGCGGCAACCGATGATGACGACACCGGCGCAGTGATTCTGCCCCGTGTGGATGCGGCCATCGCTTCAGCTGATGCAGAAATTGACGGTTATCTTGGGGGCCGGTATCCGGTTCCGCTTAACCCGGTGCCACCAATTCTCAGGTCTCTTTCTGTCGATATGGCGATTTATCATGTCTATCTCAGACGGATGGGGCCACCGGAACATCGTACGGATCAGTACAAGAATTCCATCAATTTTCTGAGATTGGTTGCAAAGGGTGATGTGAGTTTGGGTGTTGATGATCCTGCCGGCAATGCAAATGATGACCGCCCTGAATTTTCCGGGTCGGAAAGAGTATTTTCACGTGAGTCAATGAAGGGTTGGTAAATGAAGACATTAATTCAGGCCGTACAGACAGCATTGGAAGGATCGGACACACTCTCTTATATCCGGGACAGAGATATTTTTATCAGCCCGACTGAGAACTATATTCCGAAGCTTTCAAAAGAGCATGCGATCGGGATTGTTCCTGGACGGAGACGCCGGTCTGAAAAAATGGGTGGTGTTCTTGATGTGAAGGCAGAAGTGAAGGTGATTCTCTGGATGTCTTTGCTGCAAGAGGATGCTGCGATTGTCGGCACCAGTCGGGAAAAAGGACTTCTTGATTTTAGTGATGATGTCGACAGTGTGCTTGATGAGAACAAGCTGGGGTTACCAGGGATTGAAGATGCATTCTGCAGGGAGTTTTCTGAGCCGGTTGTTTTTGGTTCCAAAAAAGAGCACGGACGGTTCCTGGTCAGACTGACCTTAACGTATGAATACGAAATGGAGGTTGAACGATAATGCCAAAGCAAAAATATAAACTGAAAAAAGGGCCTGCATTTGAAATTGTTGACGGGCCTCTTGCCGGGCGGAAGTTTGCGCCGGGTAAGGTTTACACGGAAATTCCGGAAGGGATGGAAAACCGGTTTAAAGAGGTGGCTGAACCAAAGGCCCCGGCAAAGGCTGAAATCAAGCCAAAAACAAAAAAGAAAGGGGGTGAATAATGCACTCTGACAGAGCAAAACATAATCTGTTTGCAGTTTCGGCAAATAATGCAGAAGCGGCAATCAACACAGAGCGGGCAACGGATACAACCTTGCTTTTGAATACGTCTGATGTGCTTAACCTGGAGCCAAGGCGTGAGTCTAATGAGGACGAACAGAACGGGAAAGAAGAAGTTGATGCCATTTATGACCTGGGCGGGCTTGCAAATCTTTCGGCCAACTTTGATAAGGCTCAGTGTCAGCATATTGCTTTTCTTTGTGCTTATGGTCTTGGCACTATTGTAACCATTGCAGCGGGTGCGGGATATCTGCACACGATTACACCGATTTCAGGTCAGTTGGATGAAGACAGGTCAAACCCGTCTTTTACAGCGGCTTACCGGTATGGTGATTCGATTCTGAAACGGCGTCTTGCTTCGATGTTTGTTGATTCGTTTTCGGTCTCTTTTAATGAAGATGACTGGGTGAAGGCTTCCGGAACGTTTAAGGGAACCGGCAAAGCAACTGTCAACGTGATTGAAGAGAGTGTCAGTGCTGCTGAAAATGTTGTGGTTCTTTCTCCTGCTGCCAATGGTGTTCATGGGGCAACGGCTGAAGCCCGACTTGATAATGTCCATTCGATCATTGCAGAGACTGCTGCCGATGTCTGGGAGCGGGTTGAGTATTCTGCTGTGTCTGATGCGATTCCGGGTGTGATTACGATTACGGCTCCGGGTGTTGGAACTGATGAGATTAATTATAAGATTCTTTATGTTCCGACTGAAGAAGCCTGGTGCAGCTTTCCTGCAAAGATATCTGAGACGCCGCTGCGGGTTTCTGAAACTCAGGTCAATCTGGGTGGTGCATGGAACGGAGCTGCTTTTGTGGGTGGTGTCGACATTAGTAAAAACGTTAAGTCGATCGAGTATTCCTGCAGCAACAACCACCAGCTGGTTTTTGGTTTTGGTGCCGGTGGGGTGTATGCGTCCAAGTGTAAACGAGACGGCAGGCAGCAGACGCTGAAGCTAAATAAAGAATTCAAGGACTATGTGCTTCAGAACAAGATGGATAAGAATGAATATTTTGGCATCAGGATTCTGGCTGAAGGTGGGCCGATTGATGGCGGCAATAATTATCAGGTTGAATTCATTTTTCCAATGGTGGGCGTTCTTAATGCTCCGATTTCGGCTGACGGAAAAACACTGGCTGAAGCCGGTGATCTGACGGTGATGGAGCATGCAACCTACGGTTCTGTAATCGCAAAAATCAAGAACGAAGTTGCAACGTATGCAGTTTGATTAAACCGGCAGTTTTTTAGCCATGTAAAAGATTAACCAACGCAAATAATTCAGGAGGCAACAACAATGGCAAGGCGACTTTCAGCACAGGAAAATACGCTTACACTTCATGACAATATTTCAAATTCTGACATTGTTCTCAGTTACAGAATGCCAACAACAAAAGAGCGGACAGACTATCAGAATATGGCCGTTAAAAGAAAGCGGAACAAGATTGATTTTCAGTCGGTAAAAGCCCGGCAGAAATTCGGCCTGGATATCCTTACTGGAATTCGTGAGGGTGATTTTGAAATTGAAAAGACCAAAGGTAAGTTTGTAACAATTTCCTCTGACTCAAAGAGTGAATTTTATGATGAGAAGTGGAAAAAGCATATTGAAGAACATGCGATTGATATCGTTGAAATTCTGGCAGCTCAGGTCTTTGACGGTTCTGTTGAAATTGATGGTGACGCCCAGGACTGATCGATGAGGATCTTGAAGCCCTGAAGAAAGGGCTTTGCACTGAGACTGAAGAGGCGAAGTGCATTGAAGAGTTCGGAGAGAATCTTGAATGGAGCTGTCTGAACTGCCCTAAAAGAAGGCTTGAGGATCTGTCTGATTATACCAAAAAGCTGCTCCGGCTTCGACTTATGCGCCGGGGCGGCTATCCTTTCGGGGCGAATGATCTTGAATATGAAGAATGGATTGATTTAGGGAGAATGGAACAATGTCTGGCAATGCCGGTGTTTTAAATATTGAGCTTAGGGTTGATGATAAGGGGTCTGTATCTGTTCGTCAATTTGGCAAAGAAGCTGATAAGGCCGGGCGGAAGACAACGGAGAGTTTTAAACGTTCCGGGAAGTCGATTAATGATTTCAATCAGAATTTATCAAAGTCATTCAACCTGTTGTTAAAGATCACCGGCATTGCCGGTGGTCTTATGATTTTGCAACGGATTTTTTCTGAGCTGGTTCAGCTTGCGGGGTCTTTCCTGAAGACAGCTGAGTCCTTTGAGGCGATGGAGATCCAACTGGAGACCCTTACCAAAGGCCGGGGTGCTGAAACCCTGGACAAGCTCAACAAATGGGCTCTTGATATGCCGGTGAACACTGAAAAGGCTGTTGATTCATTTCGGTTGATGACTGCAATGGGGCTTAATCCGGCGATTAAAGAACTCCAGATATTGACGGATGTTGCCAGTATTTTTGGTGAAGATGTTCTGAACAGGCTTGCTTTGCAGCTTGGCCAGGCATCTGCCAAGGGTAAGATTATGGCTCAGGATTTGAATATCATGGCAGAGGCCGGTATCAATGCCAGGGGGTATCTGAGTGATGCTTACGGGATGACGGTCGAAGAGATCCAGAATTCAAGTATTGATATCAAGGATGTTATCAACACAATTTTTGCGGGAATGGAAAAGGATTTTGGCGGGTCTGCAAAGAAAATGATGGGAACCTGGCGGGGGCTGAAAACGGTTACAAAGAGTTATTTTGTTGAGATCAAAAGAGAGGTGATGTCAGCCGGTATTTTTGATGAACTGAAAAGTCAGCTGGCCGGGTTTAATGCAGAAATGAAAATCTGGCTTGAGGCAAACCGGGAGCTGATCCAGCAGAAGGTTCCGGAGTATATCGAGGATTTTAAAGAGGCTGTTCAGGTGATTACAACACTTGGTCGGGCTGTTGTTGAGTCAGTAAAGCAGTTTCAGACGATGAATACCTGGCTTGACAGGACGATTGAAAAAACAGGCACGTGGGCAAAATTAATTAAGACGACGTATAAATCGACAATAGTGATTCCGTCTCCGGGTAAGGTGTGGGGAGTTGTAAAAGAGACCGGCATAACAGAAAATCTATATGATATTGTAAAAGCTTCTGACCTTGCTCTTCAGGGGTTGGTAAATTTAAACGATTTGCCTGTTTCTCCGGCCGGGCTGCATAAATGGCTTGAAGATTTTGAAAAAAATCCTGCTCTGACGAAATTAAAACAGGAGGCGGAAGATCTTGAGTGGACGATTGATGGGCTTCAAAAACAATTCGATAAAGCAGAAAAATGGGATTGGCTTATCAAGATTTTTGAGCCGGAGAGTCTGTCCGGTTTAAATAATGCGCTGACTGCAAAAGTTAAAGAGCTTGAAACAGTTAAAGAACAAATTGAAGAACAAATTGAAGAACAAACGAGGAAGGCGAACAGTGCTGACGTGAGTGGCTCGACAAAGATCGATACGAAGGCTGCAGATCTTGAGGCATTGAAGAAACAGCAAGCAATAGCTGCAGAACAAAAGAGAGAGGCAGCGGAAAAAGCCACTATGAAATATGACGCCTTTGTCCTTGCAAATATGGATAAGACAACTCAGGCATATAAAGATAAGTGGATTAAGGCTTCGCTTGAAAAATGGAAAGAGGAAGAGGCGCTAACAAAGGCTCAGATGGCAACTATTGAGGCGATTTTAATTGAGTCAGTAGATAAGTATGAAGCAGCTCAGAAAGCCAAACGTTTAGAACAGTATAACGAAGATTATGAAAAAGCGATTTCTGATCCGTTTGATTATGAGCTTAAAATGATTGAAAAGGCTCGACAAGCCAGAGTTAAAGACGGGTATGATACTGTTAAGCTTGCTGAGTGGGTGTCTGCTGAGAAACAACGAATTGAGAAAGAACGCCAGGAGTCTGAAGAGAAGGAATATGATGATAAACTGCGTGGCTGGGCCAAGTTTGATCAGCTGTCGGAAAAAATTAATCAATTAAAAGCTCAGGCAAAAACGGCAGGTGTTAACTATAAGATTTCCGAAGCGGAACTCAAAGCAGTAAATATAGCATTCATCCAAGGTATTACTGATGATGTAAAAAATACTGTTCAGTCTCAAATGGGAGGGGTTTTCTCTGATGCCCTTCGAACTGATCTGAGTTCTGCATTAGAATATTTTTCAAATTTTACCAGTTCTCTACAGTCTATCTGGGGAGCTGCTATGGCCCGAATGATGATGACAAAAAGCATGTGGAGTGTTGGCGGCTTTGCCGGAATGGGTGTTGCCGGGCTGGCTCTTGCCGGAGTTGGAAGTGTTTTGAATAAACGGGCTGAAGAGAAAGCAGAAAGAGAACGGAAAAAGCAGATGCGGGCTCAGCTCTCTGATCAGCTGGGGAGCGAGATTGCACAGCTTGAACTCTCTGATGTGAACTTTCAGATTTTTGAAATGAATAAGAAATTTAAAGACCTGGCAAAGAATGCTGCTTATGCCGGTTACCCCATGGAAGAAATTATCAAGTTAAGGAAACTTGAAACAGAAGAGATAATCAAACAGTCCAGGGCGGTTTATGATGGTTTGAGTGGTGAAATTAATGACTGGGTTAAAGGCAAACAGCGTCAGGACTGGGGCGTGAATGATTGGGCTGAAGAGTATGGTAACCTGTCTGATCAGCTGATGAGTCTTGATAGAAATGATGCTTCATACCAGGAGGAAAGCCTTAACCTGTTAACGGAACAATGGGCTGTTCTTCAAAAAATGTATGAGATTCAGGAGAGCCAGTTGCGGTCTCTTGAAAGCACGTCTCAAAGCCTTTCCTCTCAGATCTGGGGGTTGAATCATTCTGAAGGCATGCCAACCACAGCATCTGAATATCAGGCCCGGTATGACGACCTGTTGAAAGAGGCCAGAGAAGTCAATGCGGATGGTTTTCACGATACGGAAGCCATTGCAGAATTTCAGAGTTTTGCTTCTGAATATGTTGATGAGATGGCTGCTTACGGGCGTGATTATAATACGCTGATTTCTACGGTCACGGACGATCTGTTAAAGCTTGATGATGATATTCAGAGTGAAATGGAGATACTTACGGCTGCTTTGGGTATGAATACCGGAGCTGTTGACGGCAACACGCTTGCCATTATTGATGCCATTACCGGTGAGGGTGGGCTGCAGGATACGATTCAGGATATTGCTGACCGTGAGGAGCGGGATGCGTATGTTAAGGCCATACCGACACCGGATATGATTACACGATCGAACACCGGACAATATGGGTTTTCTGGGCTTAAAATGGGGTTCCAAGGTCTTGACTGGATTCAGGGTGTTGGTGATGGTTCAATCGGCAATCTTACATATGGCGCGTTGGAGCAGGAATTAGTCGGCTGGAATGACTATCAGAAATTGCTTGTAGATTGGTATGGCAATGCAGAGGCTTCTCTTGATGATACTACGAAAGCGACTGTTAACCAGTGGTTGACATGGCTCGATAAGATGCCCTGGGAAATGATGGAAAACGATTATCTTGCCAATGGTGGACAATGGAAAACTCAGCAGGGCTGGCTTGATTTTATGTCCGCTTTTAAACTTTGGGCTACAGAATCAGAATCACTGCCTGACTTACCAACGTTTGCCACAGGTGGGCTTATGACCGGACCGTCGATTGGTGGTGAAGCCGGTCACGAATGGGCTGTACCTGCATATAACAATAAATATAATGATAATTTTCTTGAATCAGTGGGTATCAAACAGATTTTAGCGGCTATTTCTGCAAACCAGGTCGGCTCCGGAGAGATTCATGTACATGTCACAGTGGATGGCCGCGAGCTGGGATATGTCATTGCTGATCAAACCCGCAAAAACCCGGAACTGAAAGAAGCTATGAAGAGGGCTGTTGCTTATGCTTGATTATTTACCGATCCTGGTCCCGGACTATGCTGGAGAAACACTGACTATGAATCCCACGGGTGACATACAGGCTTCCGGTCAACGTCGACAGGTCATTACTGAGACTGACGGTGATAATCCAAAGGGGGTTACGCTTAAGCAGACTCCGGATTATTATATCCCGCTTTCTTTTAAATGGTTGTCTGAAAGTGCTCGAAATATACTTTCAGATCTATACTATAACCCTGCCAAAGCATACGGCATGGTAAAAAGTTTTCGCTGGCAACATCCTGTTTCTGAGGTTGTGTATGTTGCGCGGTTTGTGAGTGAATTTAACGAAATATTGCGCCCAAACGGATATTATGAGGTTTCACTGAGGATAAAGGTTATAGGGAGACTTTCATGAGAGTCGGCTTATTGGAAATTATTAATGCCACTCATGTTACTGTGGACTGGCTTTTTGAGTGCAACGGTAATTACTGGACGTTTGGTGATGCTGGTTCGTTTGGTGGTAACATTTATGAGTCAAAGATTATTACAGAGACATTTTCAGGGGTGTCAGAACACCGATGCAATCCGGCTGATAATCTCATACCGCCAAATGAAACAAGATTCTCAATTGCAGGTGAAAAAACAGATTTTTCAGCTCCTTCATTTATTAGGAAAGATTTAACGATCCGGATGTTGATTGATGGTGTTGAGAAGGTCGCATGGGGATTTTATGTTAAGTCCTGTTATTATTCATATGGCCGGTTTAATTTTTCATGTGAGGATTTTCTCCAGAAATATATGTTTAATTCTGAATTTCCGAATACAGAACTATTAAGCGGTTTCAACTCGACTTCTGCAAAATTCTCAGGGTCTGACAAAGCGTGTATTCCGGAAGTCTTTGGCACTCCTTATGCACCGTTAAGGCCGATACCATATGATGATGAATGGCTTTATGTTTTGGGCATGGCGGGCACATATTCGATTGAAAAAGCTGCAAGCCCGGTGGATTTTGATTTTAGTTCTGAATATCTGACTCCGGAACATATGTTTACTCAGTCTGAAATAAACGGGCTGCAGGTGTTTGCGAATGATTTAGGTGCCGGAGGCGTCAATTCCCCCTTTATTTCAGCTAAAAAGATTTGTGACCTTCCGACACAGTTCTCAAAATCTGATACTGCTTTAATGACAAGTCCGGCTGATATTATATCAAGTGTCCTTCAGAAATTAGGTTTGCCAGTGGGGCTGATTGATACTACCGGAACTTTTGCCGCGTCAAAATCTCTGATGGGCACACAGGGTGTTTCATTTGATATTGCTTTTACGACACGTGAAGAGGCGATAAAAGTTCTTTGTAAGCTTTTGCTTTCCTGTAATTGCATATTGCTCAGGACCGACAAGGTTCTTTTGATTCCTCTTGAGGATGATGTTGCAGTTAAGACACTTACCCGGGATCATATAAAGGATTTTTCATTTTCTCCTAAGATATACAATGATGAGTACGATGCCGGTTATGTTCAATATTATACCGGTATTCAGGCCGGTGATCCGGAAGAAATACCGATTGCAATTAATGGTGTTGATTACAGCAATATTTCGAGTGAAAAATTATTATTGCCGTATATGTCTGATTCTCAGATCATCCAGAAACTTGCGATTATCCATTATCGAAGAAAATATTTACAAACAGGATCGGTATCCTTTCAATCAAATTTTTCACTGCTTGATTTGCAGCCGGGAGACAGGCTTATAATTTCTGATGATCTGTATGAAGATTATCAGAATGTTTACGTTGACAGTATAAATATTAAACCTGATCTCTCATTGAGTATTACGTGTAGCGTTTACAGTGAGGTAATAGGCGATTTAACAGATTATTCTCCGGCAGTGGTTACGCATGCAACGGATAACAGTCCTGGTATCGTGCCTTTGGCTGACCGTTGGTTGAAGCCGGTTTATACTCGATCTGCGACACTTCCGGAAACCCCAGCTGGTGATTCCCCGGCAGGATGGTCGGCAACAATACCGACTGGGGCTGATTTGCTGTATGAATCCGTTGCATGGTTTGGAAATAACAACAAGCTGCTTGCCGGTGAGGTATGGAGTGTTCCGATTCAGAAAGAAGGTTTGCAGGGCGTTCCGGGCCTTCAGGGTGTACAAGGTGAGGACGGCGATCAGGGCATTCAAGGTGTTGCCGGCACAAACGGAAATACATCATATTTTCATGTAAAATATGCAGACGACGAAACCGGCACAAACATGAACGAGTCCGGAGGGGATTATATTGGCACATATGTTGATTTTACAGCCGCCGATAGTGCAATCCCTGGCACATATAATTGGGTGCTTACAAAGGGCGTTCAGGGTGTTGCCGGTGAACATGGGATTCCAGGTGAAAATGGCAGCAATGGTCAGACGTCATATTTACACATTAAATACAGTGATAACGGAACCACATTTACAGGGAATACCGGTGAAGATGTTGGTGATTATATCGGAACATATGTGGATTTCGTGCAAGCTGATAGCACTGTTTTTTCTGCTTATTCATGGAAGAAAATCGCGGGTGCCCCTGGTGCGACCGGTGACACCGGTCCGGGGTTAACATATACCGGCGAATGGTCGAACACTTCGCAGTATTATGCAACGTCCGTAAAAAGAGACGTTGTTAAATCAGATAATAATTTTTACGCCTGCAAAGGCACCCATGTAAATATAGCCGTTACAAATACGACATATTGGGAGGCTGTACCGGCATTTCAAAGCATAGCCACCGGCATTTTACTTGCTGATGATGCAACAATTTTAAGAAGTCTTGTCATAGGCACAAGTACAGATAACGCACATCTTGAAAATTGTGCTATCAGATCAGGTATGACAAGCCCTGATAATGGAACCGGGTTTTATATCGGGCGGCATGGCGGCAAAGCGGTTGCAAGCTTTATCAGTGATGACGGAGCAGGTTTTAAAATAAAAGCAGACGGAACAACAGAATTTTTAGGGATTACAGGTGATAACACAAAGACTGCTATCGATGGCGGCATTGTTACAACAGGTTCCATAAGGGATGCCGATGAAAACCTTGTAATTGATTTTTCCACGGCTACAATGATAATAAAAAAAGAATCTGGGTTGTTGATTGATTCAAATGCCGGAATGACTGTTAATGGTGATATAAATATTAATAGTCAGGGCAAGTTAAATGTTGGTTTTGGCGGTGAAATTAATTGTGATGGCAGTATAAATATGTATAGTGGCCACTTAACATTGATGGCGGATGGTAGCGGACAAACAAGCGAATTAATTTTAGGCACTGGCTCAAATATTACCGCACGTATAGGTTCTGAACCGTTCACAAATATAGGCATGTATATAATGCCTGAATATACAGCAAATCAATATTTAAGTATCGGCACATCTTCAAAAAAATGGAAGGATATATCTCTTGTTGCGTCAAGTACCTTACAGATTTTAGGCGGAACATCATTGACAATTACCGGAACAACAATAAATCAAACCGGAACAACAGTAAATTTGACCGGTTCGTCTGCATTAAACCTGAATACCAGTGGCACTACAACCATAACAGCAGCAACAAGCATTCATCAAACCGTAGGGGCAACAACAGTTTCAATAAAAAACGGCGGAATATTTGTATTTAAGGGACTTAGAACGTTGACAACACACGGGTTCGGTAATGCTGCCGATGCTGTACTGTTGCCAAGTACAGGCGATTCTTATTTATACAAAATCGGTGAGGTAACTTATCGCAGATACCGAAGGGCAGGCGGAACTTTTTATTCTGTAGTCTTTTAATTTTTAACTTAATTATAAAGGACTTTTTATCATGGAAAACCAGGACACACAAAATATAGCAAACGAAGGCACACAGGCATTATCACTGTCAGTTAAAACACATATCGGGGATTTAACCTTTCAGTTATTAGGGGCACAAAACACGATTGAAAGTTTAAATCAGACTGTTTCTGACCTGCAAAACCAGCTTGCCGAGGCATTGGGCAAGCAAGAAAAAAAATGATAAGGACTATAATTCAAGGAATTTAATATGCCAAATTATATAAGTTCAAATGATGGAAATTGGGGTGATTCGTCAACATGGGGCGGGACTGGTGTGCCAGGGGATGGGGATACTGCTGTTATCGGGCATACTGTTACGGTTGATCAGGACACTATAATTGGCACGTCTCCAAGTGACACAACAACTGATGTTGTTGCAATTACAGGTAACGGATTATTAATTGTTGATACAGATATATCGTTTATAATTAGAGGCAATGTTTTGGGTGATGTTGGCGCTTCTAATAACACTAAGGATTGTATGGTTGTTAACGCAGGTGGCGCTATTATCTTTGATGCTACTCAAGCCGCTACGCCTACTACAAAATACACCATGGAATTCGGGCAGTACGCAACATTAAGCACCAACGGAACACCAGAAAAAAGATGCTATCTTGGTGCAAATAACGGGTCTGGGCGAATGGAC
>JQIA01000267.1_pt1 | contig 25112 bp, 20 predicted proteins | sample 811431 | NCBI WGS metagenome assembly JQIA01 (sample SAMN02998118, study PRJNA258478) | marine sediment metagenome | biome: marine; feature: seafloor; material: sediment; isolation source: oil-polluted sediment collected from 3 locations (0.5 km, 0.7 km and 0.9 km)... | place: USA: Gulf of Mexico ...
GGAAGAGTACCTGAGCTTCTGTTTCCATATCCATTCTTCGAAGCTGTTCACGAAGACGTTCAATGGTTGCAACCATTTCATCAAGGTTGAAACTAAAGTCACTAATTTGCTGCTCAAGGCGGCCTCGGGTAATACTACTTTCACCTGCAAGGTTTACTAGATCATCAATAAGAGTTGCGGCAACTCTAACCGTTTCTTGCTGAGCAGGCCTTGCCTTAGCGGCTTGTTTACCCTCTTTTTCGGGAGCCTTGGCTATGGTCGTTATACGGTCTTGTTGTTCAACTTCTGTGCCTTTAGCTTCTATGGCTTTTTCTTGAGTTTGTTCAGGTATTACTAACGCTTCTTGTGGCTTACTCTTTGTTTCCGCTTTTTCGACGGTTTCTTTCGGCTCTGTTGCCGTAGAGAGTGCAATAAAGCGATGGTTGACCTCTGTTACCAATGATGCCAGCTTATCTTGATATTGATGGGCACTTGTTTTCAGTTGCTCATCAAGACCTTTGCTTTCATTAATTGCATCAATCAGGCTGCTTTCCATTTCATGACTTACATCACCCAGCTCTTTAAGGCCCGCTAAACGTGCGCCACCTTTGAGTGTGTGTAATAACCGTTGCATTTCACGGTTAAAGTCATCGTTGCTTGGGTCTGTAGACCAATCTGCAAGCTGTGTGTCCAAAGCCTCAAGAATTTCATTGGCTTCTTCGAGGAAAATTTCGAGTATTTCTACATCAATCGGTAGATCATTTTCGTTCTCTGTTGCAGGCTCGCTTTGTTTAGCTTTTGCTGTTTGAACAACGTTAGTTTGTTTGATTTGCTGGATTAAATCTGTGGCTGGTGTTACTAAACCTGACGTGTCCAGTTCATTTAACATGGAGGACAGGCGCTCAGTTGCTCTTGACGTCATTTGAACAAGATCAAGATTACCTGCGCTACCGCTATTGAGTGTTTCCTCTAATATATCAAAAAGTGCATCAGCTAAATCCCCGATATTGTCCATGTCGGCCAGCCTAGAGCCACCTTTGAGGGTGTGCAGTTCTTGTAGTAGCTCCATTACACCGTTAAAACTTTCCGGCTCATCAGCCCAATCCTCAAGACTTCCTACCATTGCACTGTGAATATCGCGTGCTTCGTCAATGAAAATACTCATTAACTCTGTTTCAGCGTCTTCTTCAACGTTTTTTATATTGATTTCAGGAATAACGGCTTCCTGTTTCTCTTCATCAACTTCAATTTCATCAACAATCGACGGTGCTTCGACAGCAACACTAAGTGTCTCACCGTTAATTAATGTTAAAACAGATGCAATGAGGTCATTGGCAGGGTAGATAACCTTGTTGTCTTCTAGTTGCTCAACCATGTTTGCTAACTTGTCATGGCACGCTAACATTAAATCAGAAATTGAATTGTCGACGGTGATTTTACCATCAACGATTCCTTCAAACAGGGTTTCGAGTTCATGAGCTAAATCACCTAGTGGCGAAATTTCAGCCATTCTTGCTCCACCTTTTAAGGTGTGAAGCTCACGTTGTAACTCTTTAACACACTCTTCGTTGTTAATATCTTCAAGCCAGGTTTGTAGTAACTCTGCTGTCTTGTCGATAATTTCCTGAGCTTCTTCCAAGAATATTTCGATTAACTCAGGATCTAATGTTTCTGAATTAAATGCCCCCGCAGTGTCGGATACTTCTTCCGTCTCTTCAACAGGCACAGCCTCAAGAAAGTCTTCCGCTATATCTTCAGCAAGTTCTTCAACTTCTTCAGTGTCTATCTCTTCTGTTTCAGCGGTATCCAGTAACTCTTCATCGCTGATGGACTCTTCTAATGAGACCAGTAATTCTTCTTCATCACTTAATTCAAGCGTTGGGATTTCACCAAAATCAATGATTTCATCTTCATCATCTATAGTATCCGTTGACAACTCTGCTAGCTCAATGTCGTCCGTTTCCAATACTTCTTGAATTTCGCTTTCTTCTAGCGTCCCTGTATGAAGTAGTGCGCTGATTTTTTCTATTAACTCTGGGGCAGAGCGACAAGGCTTAGCTTCAGCAATATCATCTACCATTGTGGCAAGACGGTCATGCACTTCAAGAGATAGTTCAATGACTTGAGTGTCAGCCTGAATGGGGCCATCAACAATTCTTTCAAACAAGCTTTCCAGCTCGTGAGCTAAGTCACCAATAGCGGATATTTCTGCCATTCGAGCGCCACCTTTAAGGGTGTGCAGCTCTCGTTGTAGCTCATTAATGAACGAGTGTTGGTCAGGGTTTGACTGCCATTGATTAATAAGGTTTCCTGAGTTGCCAATAATGTCATTAGCTTCTTCAAGAAAAATCTCGATAAGCTCAGGGTCCTGGTCAATTAGTGAACCTTCGTTTGTCTCTGTATCTTCAGCTTCAGTCTCTTCAACTTCTGTGTCGTCAACTAGAGTAGGTAGCTCCTCTGACTCTTGTGTGACCTTAACTTTGTCGTCAGGTGGTGATGAAATATATTGCTGTATTTGCGCTATCAGGTCGCTGGAGGGTGTGCTGCTACTACCAGACTCAATATCTTCAACCATTGATGCTAACCGGTCATGGCAGATAAATAGTAAAGCAACTAAAGGTTCATTGGCCGTGAATCGTTTCTCGGTTAGTCCTTCAAATAATGTTTCTAGCTCGTGAGACAAGTCGCCTATGGAGGTGACCTCAGCCATACGTGCGCCACCCTTTAGGGTGTGAAGGTCCCTTTGTAGCTCAACAAGTAGTTCGTGGTTATCAGTTGCTTCTGACCATTGTTGTAATAACTCACCGGTGTTATTAACAATGTCATTTGCTTCTTCAAGGAAAATTTCAACTAATTCAGGGTCAAGTAAGGTGGATTCTATCTCGTTAAGCAGGGGAACATTTTCTTCAGCTTCAATCTCAGTTTCAATTTCAAATTCAGATAAAGTTGGAATTTCAACTTCCAGCTCTTCATCCAACTCTTTGAGCGCCTCTTGCTCTATCTGTGCGAGCTTGCTAGCCTCTTGAGCTCTGGCTTCTTCTAGCTGCGCCTTCTCTTCGGCTTCTTGCTCCGCTGTTTTAGCTTCTGCAATTGACAGGATTAAGTCTTTTATTTGCGCAATTAATTTGTTGTCAGGTTGGGTGAGTAAGCCTGCAGCAACTTGGTCCATTAAGTTTAGAAGTGCTTCATGCCCTTGAGCAATGGTTTCAAGAAAGTTGTCGTTAGCAACAATATTTCCTGATTCAATGCCTTCGTAAGCATGTTCCAGTAAGTCTGCGAACTCTGAAATATCATCTAAACCTGCTACCTGAGCCCCGTGACTCAGCGTTCTTAACTCACCGACCAGTTTCTCAAGTTCTTCCCCTGGTACTGGGTTGTTACGCCAGTTACTTAAGACAGACTCCGCATCAAGAAGAATATCAATACCTTCGGTGAGGAAGATGTTAATAAGCTGAGGGTCTGTCGTTGTGCTTTGGGTTTGTTCTTTATCATTTACTTCAGTGAAGGTTAATTCACTGAGCTCACTTAAATGAGATAAAAATGCGTCTGTGCCTTCAATATTGTGTTGAGGATCATTATAGAGTTGCTCTATGCCTTGACGAACATAGGCCGAGGTTTGACGTAACATATCAGCTATAGCTGGGTTAGCAGGAATGTTATGTGCTTGGGCTTCTTTTACGAATTTCTCAACAGGCACAATTATTCTTGCTATTGGTTCAATACTTGCTGTGTTTGAACTGCCCTTGAGTGTATGTAGTGCGCGAGTGATAGCGTCTGTAAAGGCAAGTGTTCCTTTAGACTCTGTTTTCTCAACAAATTGATTAACCGTTTTAAGATGAGTGTCTGTTTCGCTGCGGAAGATATCTAGTAAAACAGGATCTACGCCAATGTCTATGTCCAACTCTAGGCCAAAGTCGATTTCAGATTCGTCACCTTGTGCCTGAGATACAACTAATTCCCCCTGAGCAAGCTGTTTGGCTTGTTGTATTGTTGGGTTTACGTCGTGGCTAGCAGGGCGGCGGAGTTTAAAATCTTCAACTAAGTCGGGGATAAGAGTGGTAGCATTGTTGAGAACATTAGCGACATCAGCGCTCATTAGTATTGAGCCGTCGATAATACGGTTCATCATATCTTCAGCAGCCCATGCAAGCTCGCCAATAATAGTGGCTCCAACCATGCGGCCACTCCCTTTAAGGGTGTGGTAGGCTCTTCGTAATTCTGTAAGGGCTTCGCTATTGTCAGGTTGGTCAAGGTATGCTGGCAAATGCTGGGCTATAGTCTCAAGTACTTCTTCAGCTTCTTCGATAAAGATCTCGATGATTTCATCATCAATTAAATCATCGTCATCATCACTGATTACTTCGGGAACAGGCGTCGGAACCTGTGCGGGTTCAGGTGCTGCTAAAGGCTCTTCAATTTCTTCTGAGGGTGTTTCTTTCACTGCATTGGGTTTTGGTACGCCAGCCAAAGAATTAGCCTGATCAGTGAGGGTACTAATATCACCCGATTGCGTATTGTTCTTGAAGTCGTCAACAAGTTGCGGGAGCTCTGAAATAACATTCTCTAGTAATGAGAAAATATCATTAGAGGGCTGAACCGTGTTATCAAGAATACGGTTAAGCAGATTCTCTGTTGCCCAGGCCAACTCGCCAAGTGTTACTGCCCCAACAAGCCTTCCGCTGCCTTTAAGTGTATGAAAGGCGCGTCTGAGCTCAATAAGTGCGTCTTTTTCTTCTGTATTTTTATGATACTTAGGGTAATAAGTAGAGATTGTTTCTAGTACTTCTTCGGCTTCTTCGATGAAGATTTCAATAATCTCATCATCAATCAGGTCTGCATCACTTTCTTTACTGCTTGCTTCAGGTGCTAGCGGTTCAGGTTCTATAGCCTCAGTTATGCTGTCAGGGGCTTCAGTTTGAATGTAGGTGGGTTCTTGCCCAGGGGGAAAGCCTAATTCGGTAACACTTTCTTCCGCGACCTGCAGAATAAGCTCGTTATCTTGTGCGCCTTCAGTGAGCCTTTCAATATAGTATTCAATACTGGTTATTGCATCAGCTAAGGTGTCGAGTTGCTTCCAGTCAGGTATTATTTTGCTTGAAAGTAGTGCTTGCTGAATGTATTGGCTACAAGAGTTAAGTAGCTCTGCGGCCTTAGTCAGCGGAATTATTTGTAAACCGCCTCGCAGGCCATCAAGAATAGACGGAACACTTTCTATTTCACTGTGATCCCATTGTGATGCAATAAAATTAACGATACTGGTTTTAGCTTGCTCTAAACCATTGCGGGTTTCGCGAAGTACTGCATCGTGAGCATTATTTAATTGTTCTACAGGGATATCGGAATCAATATTTTTAGAGAGCGTGGGTGCATGCTCTTCTGTCATACCTGTTAATGTGGCTTCTACGTAGAGTAGGGCACCTGCGATATCCATTAAGGTGCTATCTTCAGCTTCACCCTGTTGTTCAATGAGCTGCTCTATAATTTCAACCTGGTCAAGAATAACCTTTCTTGGAATTCCCAGACCCAGTACGGCCATTGTATTAGCTACTTGCTTTAAACCGGGCAATAGCTCATCAAGGTCTTTGTTGTCCCTGAATTCACCTCGTACAAAAAGATCAAGTTGATCTTTAATTCGAGCGAGCTCTTCATTTAATGCTGTTACAACAGACTCAATGGCATCTTTGTCCGGCCCCCTCATATGCTGTCTTTCAGCATCCACTTCGTCATCTTTAGGAAGTGACTGGTCAAGTTTAAAGCTTTTTCTCACAGACTCTATTTTATCGGTGCGGGCTTCTGATTTTGCGATGTAATAAAGCAAGTGTTTCAGGAGATCTTCAGGAATAGGTTGAAGTAATATGTCACTATTTTCGTCAATAAGACGCTTAATTTGGTGATCTAAATCTCGTAAGAGAGTTTTAGTCGCCGAGGTAATCTCATTAGGACTGTTATCAAGGATATGAACAAAACCAATAGCTACGGACCAAAGCTGTCCTAGCGGTGTATTCTGACATAGCCTTTCTACACGAGATAAAACCTTGATCATGTAGGCGGTATTGGCACTAACTTCATTACCCCGAATAACACCTGCCAGTGAAAACTGAAACATCTGGCGTAATTTTCGAAGACTGGCAATTATTTTTTCATCTTGCAATCGCTGTGATGCGCCTGCAGTAGGCCTTGTATTTACTGGCGAAAGGTCAGGTGTAAATAGCGATGTGTCTGAAAGTAATGCTTCACCTCTTGATGCCCTGAGGTCATTAAGTATAGGAAGAATAACAAGAGGAAGGTCTTTACGGCCAGCGTGTAAGTGTTCCAGGTAACTAGGAAGCTGTAAAACGGCCTGCATTAACACTTCTACTGCGTCTTGCAGATTAGGAACAGCCTGATTCAGCAATGCCTGGGCGAGCTTTTCCATCTCCTCCGCAAGTAAGGCTGCACCATAGAACTCTACCATCTGCAGGGTACCATGTACCTGATGGATATAGTTCAGGCAAAAGCGCATACGTGAGGTGTCCTCAGTATTATCGACATAAGCCTCTAAAGCCTGTCGCGCCTGATTTAATGTTTCATCTATTTCGCCTCGAACCCAGTCGAGAGCAACATAGTCATGGCTATTACCCATAACTTCTCCAGGTTTTTTAATTCTTTTCTGGGCGTCGAATGAACGCAAGGGTGTTGTCACTGGGGACTCTTTCCAAATCTGGATGTATCCAGTCAACCATTTCACCCTGACCTAGTACCAGTAATCCACCGGGTACTAACCTTTCAACCAATCGACTTAATATCTCTTTTCGTCGCCAGCGGCGAAAGTAGATCAGCACATTTTGGCAAAAAATAACATTCATTCCATGCATGGGTGCGTTGCCGAGTTCTAATATATTAACTCTTGCAAAGCAAACACGATCTTTAATGGATGGTATGACTTCATATTGACCATTTTCGTGTTTGCTGAAATATTTTTCCAATAACGTAGGGTCTACTGTGACCAGTTTACGCTCGGAATATTTCCCGGCTCGCGCTTTTTCTAGGGCTGGTGTACTAATATCTGTGCCAGTTACACCGTAATACTGTTTTAGCCCCAGAGTGTTCATACTCTCATTGAGCATCATTGCTAAGGTATAGGGTTCTTCACCTGTTGAGCAACCAACACTCCAAACTTCGAGTGTTGATTTTTTAAGCTTGTCGACCGGACGTGTAAGTACGTAATCTGATACCAACTTGCAAGCATCTATATCTCTATAGAATCTTGTTTCTTGTACAGTTAACCGGTCAACTAGAGTGGTCCATTCGATAATTCCGCTGGGGCCACTGATAACTTTATCAAAATACTCTTGATAGTCACTACATCCAATTTCACGCATTCGCGTGCCTAGGCTGGTTTGCAAAAAGACCTTTCGGCCTAGTGGCAAGCTCATACCTGTTCTGCTTTCAAGTAGCTCTTGCCACTTGCGAAACTGGTCATTATCCATTTCTGGTAATGTTTGCAAGGTCCAGCCACGGGGTTGGGCCTTGTTATTGTAGTTAGCCATCATATTCACAACAGGGTAAAGTCTACTAACTACTTAGCTTAAGCTGCAGACTCTGACTCACCTTCACCTTCTTCTGGTAGGTTGAAACCAGCTACTGAACTACGTAGATGATTCGCCATTTCAGCAAGATTACCGATAGATTTCGCCGTAGCGTTAGTACCGGCAGATGTCTGCGATGTAATTTCCTGGATAACATTCATCGTATTGGAAATATGACCGGCAGACGATGACTGCTGTCGAGCAGCATTTGAGATGTTCTGGATCAAGTCAGCAAGGTTCATCGATACGTTCTCGATCTCTTCCAGTGCTACACCCGCATCCTGAGCCAGGCGAGCTCCGCGAACAACTTCAGCGGTTGTGTGTTCCATTGATATAACGGCTTCGTTCGTATCCGTCTGGATTGTTTTAACCAGCGCTTCAATCTGCTTTGTTGCCGCAGAAGAACGCTCAGCTAGTCTCTGTACTTCGTCGGCAACAACCGCGAAGCCTCGACCTGCGTCACCGGCCATCGATGCCTGTATCGCCGCATTCAATGAAAGGATGTTAGTTTGGTCGGCGATGTCGTTGATAAGAGATACGATATCACCGATTTCCTGAGATGACTCACCCAGTCGCTTGATTCGTTTTGATGTTTCCTGAATCTGCTCACGAATCGTGTCCATGCCCCGAATGGTATTCTGTACCACTTCAGCGCCTTTCTTCGCGATCGCAACGGATCGTTCCGCAACCGCTGATGATTCACCTGCGTTTGAAGATACCTGGTCGATAGATACGGCCATTTCATTTACCGCCGCTGATGCGCCGGCAATTTCTTGTGCCTGGTGTTCAGAAGCGTCGGCAAGGTGCATCGCCGTTGCCTGTGTTTCTTGTGCTGCTGCTGCAACCTGAACCGCTGTATCTCGAATAGACTTAACCAATCCTCGCATTTGGTCGATCGCGAAGTTGATGGAGTCAGCGATGGCTCCTGTAAAGTCTTCTGTTACCGTTGCTTCAGTGGTCAAATCACCATCAGCAAGGTCGGCCAGTTCATCAAGTAGTCGCAAGATCGCGTTTTGGTTTTGTTCGTTTTGCTCTGTTGTGGTTTGTAGTCGAGCTTGGCTTTCACGAAACAGTGAAAAACCGATTAAAACGATAATGGCAATGATAATGCCGAGCAAAACAACGAATAAGGTTGGACTGATTAAACGAGAGTCTGCCTGAGTTTGGAACTGGTTAGATAGTGTAGAGGTTTCTTTAAGTAGAACTTGAGAGCCTTCGAATATATTGTTTGCTGCTTTACGCACCTTAAATAATTCTGGAGAGGTCTCAAGAATAGCGTCTACGTTCTCATTAACGAATTCAAACATTTCAGCGATGGCTTCAAGGCCGTATATGGCATCTTCATCATCTACCTTACTGATGCCCATTACGTTGTTGCCTTCAACCATTCCGTTTAGTACGCGACCAAATAGTTTTGCATCACGACCAAACCGGTCTGCTGCAATGACTGCATCTTCATCACCGGAAAGTACGTTGTTAACACTTCGTACAATACGCTCTGCAAGAAGTGACTGGCGTTGTGCTACTGCAATTTGGTCGGCAGGAGCATCGCTTTCAAGGAGGATTTGAACAACATCATCGTATTCAACTTGTAGTTGAGGAATAGTTTCGTTTAGTGTCTCGGCTACCAGATGTAGTGAAAGAACAGTATCCTGGTTTGCAAGAATTTGGTCTGTGTTATTTTTAACTTCATTCCAACGTTTTACCACACCTGTTTCTGATGCAAGTTCGTTAGGAGGAAGGCCTGTTTCTGAGTTGCCTTGTACAAGTAAGTTCAGGTTGTTTACAAAGTCGTCACGAGAACGCTTTAGCTGATCAAATGCTTCTGCCTTACCGCCTGATGCTTCAGATGCGTTTTTTGCAATTTCTTGCGACAGCACTCGAAGATCACCTGCATGACCGGCATATTCTTTGTCGTGGTTACTATCTCTTACGATTATGAATGATACATAAGTAAGAAAGAGTAGCAGGACAACCAATACTCCACCTAATCCAAGGAGGAGCTTATTATTGCCCTGTCCTGAATTAAACTTTCCAGATTTACTTTTCATTTTCTGGCTCCCGGCCTTATTTTAGTACAAGATTAAATTTGTTTTGAACCTATTAGCCCCAAAGGGATAGGTTCATGAAATCGGGGGCTTCAGTGAATGTAAGTGCACTGAATACCTTCCAAACTTCGCTGTTTTTCGTATAAGCACCATTAATAAATGGTGCCATTGAGCGATTTACATTTTCAACCGTTTTCTGAAATCCGTCGACTGAAAAATATTGCATACCTTGTACGCTGTCTACAACAAGGCCACTGAGTATTTCGCCATGCTCAACAACGAGTACTCGCTTGTCTCTGCTAGATACGGGGGTTTTAGTTAGGTTGAAAAAATGCCCCAAATCCATTACCGGAAGCAGACGACCACGAACATTGGCCAAGCCCAGCATCCAGTTTTTAACTCCGGGTATTTGTGTTACGCGAGGTGGATGAAGAATTTCAATTACTTCGCCCATGGGAGCAACAAAGTACTCCCCTGCAAGTGTAAATCCAATACCACTCCATAGTTCGACAGCTTCTTCCTGGGCAGGAAGGCCTTCCGCGAAAGATTTACTTCTCTTTGCTATATCTGAGAGGACGGCAAAAGGGGCGATCTGTGCAGACATTGTTTGGAGTTCTCTGTCAGTTATGAAAGAAGCTGGTTAATTGTTTTTATTAAGTCGTCTTCATTAACCGGCTTAACTAAGTACCCTTTTGCCCCTTGCCTTGTTCCCCAAACGCGATCAGTCTCCTGATCTTTGGTGGTTACAATAACAACGGGGATGTCAGCGGTTTCAGCTGCACGGGTAAGTTGTCTTGTTGCTTGAAATCCATTTAGACCAGGCATGACGACATCCATTAAAACTAAGTCTGGCTGCTCTGCACGTGCAGTGGCAACACCGTCTGCTCCGTTGTCTGCTGTGATGATCTCGTGCTGGTGTTTTTCTAGAATGGTTGAAATTTTTCTGACTTCGGTCGGCGAGTCATCAACAATTAAAATGCGAGCCATAGTTCCCCCGATGAATCTCCTGACTACAATAAAAATGCTCTGAACTTACCTTGTGCAAACGGCGTGTTCAAAAGCGCGTGCATAACTATAAGATTTAGTTGCTTGGCATATAGGTCTTAATCGTGCCAAGTAGTTCGTCTTTGCTAAAAGGTTTAGTCAGATATTGATCTGATCCGACAATCCGCCCTTTAGCTTTGTCAAATAAGCCGTCCTTACTGGAAAGCATAATGACAGGTGTTGATTTGAATGAACTGTTATTCTTGATCAGAGCACAGGTCTGATAACCATCCAGCCGAGGCATCATAATATCTACAAAAATGATATCCGGGTGGGTGTCCGCTATTTTAGCGAGGGCATCAAAGCCATCGGTAGCGGTAATAACTGTACATCCAACCTTTTTTAATAGTGTTTCGGCAGTACGACGAATTGTCTTACTGTCATCAATCACCATGATTTTCAGGTTTTCAAAATTGTCTTCCATTGTCCAACTGCCCTAAGCGTTTATAACGACATTTTATCTTTTTTGTGACCATGGGGCTGACTGCCAAATTAAGTTGAGGCCAATATACTAGTTCCATGATGGCCAATACCTTAGCCCGTATTTTTAACATAGAATTCTAAAGCATTCTATAAACAATTATTATTTATAGTTTATTTACTAATTATTATAAAGAAATAGTTTGTATAAAATTGTCACAGGCCTTGACGAAATGATAACTAGCCCCCATTTTATGGTTAAATATGCTGGCTTTCTCTTCAATGACTTTAAGGTTAGTACAAAAAATATAACTTAGTAGGTTAATAGGTATTTTATGACAATTAAGCTTGGAATAGTGATGGACCCCATCGCGGATATCAATATTGTTAAAGACAGTTCGTTTGCAATGTTACTGGCGGCTCAAAGCAGGGGGTGGGAACTCTATTATATGGAACTTAAAGATCTGTACCTTGAGCAGGGGGTCGTTAAAGCCTCTATGAAAGGTTTGGTTGTTGAAGAGGATGCTCATAGTTGGTACGAGTTGTCTAAAAGTGAAGATCAAAATCTTAGTGCTCTTGATGTTATTTTAATGCGTAAAGACCCGCCTTTTGATAAAGAGTTTTTATATGCTACTCATTTGTTAGGGCGTGCAGAGCAAGATGGTGTATTACTTGTTAATCGCCAGCAAAGCCTTCGGGACTGTAATGAAAAGTTATTTGCTACGCAGTTTCCGCAATGTTGCCCTGATGTCTTGGTTTCCAGGGATAAAGCGCGTTTAAAGAAGTTTTTTGAGCAGCATGAAGATGTAATTTTTAAGCCTCTTGATGGTATGGGCGGGGCTAATATCTTTAGGGTAAAGAAGGGGGATGCGAATATTGGGGTTATATTAGAGACCTTGACTCAGCATGAAGAGCACCAGGTAATGGCCCAAAAATTTATTCCTGAGATCGTGAATGGTGATAAACGAATTCTATTAATAGATGGTGAACCGGTACCTTATGGCTTAGCGCGTATTCCTGCTGTGGGAGAAAATCGCGGGAATCTGGCTGCTGGCGGTCGGGGTGAGGGGCGCCCTTTAACGGATCGAGATCGGTGGATCTGTGAGCAGGTGGGGCCTACTTTAAAGGAAAAAGGCCTACTTTTTGTCGGTATAGATGTGATTGGTGATTATCTGACAGAAATAAATGTAACAAGCCCTACCTGTATTCGAGAGCTTGATCGGGATTTTGGTTTGGATATTGCCGGGCAGTTAATGGATAAAATTGAAGAAAAATTAAGCGCTAAATCTTAAGTTGCTGGACAAAATGAGGGTGTGCGTTCAGACTGTCTGGCATTGTAATTTCCGACGCGAATTTTATTAATGGGCAAGCAAATTTAATGTCAGTAGCAGTTGTAACCGCCGGTGCGGGTGATCGCTTGAGTTTTACGGTGTTTTTAGCCTTGGCTCTGCATGCTTTTATTGTTCTGGGTATAACGTTTGACTTGGAAGACCCTGAGCAAGCACCCCGCACGATGGAAATCACCCTAGCTCAGTATGATGATGAAGAAAAACCTGAAAAGGCTGATTTTCTTGCTCAGGCAAATCAAAAAGGCAGCGGAACCGTAGAAAAAGTCTCTCAGTTAAGTGCGCCAAAGAAGGCTGAGTATCGTGACACGGTTGTAAGGGATACTGAGAAAGTTCGGCGAGAGGCTGCCAGTAGACCTGCTCCCGTTGTGAAAAAGAAAACGCTTGTTGCTACGGCTGCCCCTGCAAAGAAAAAAGCACCGGTTATAGAGAACAAGAAAGCACCTGAGCCTGATCAGGTAAAAAAACCAAAAGTGTCTCTTTGGGCTAAAAGTCTCGAAATAGCCAGCCTTGAAGCTGAATTCCAAAAGCAGAAGAGGGAATATTCTAAACGGCCTAAGGTTACTCGGTTTAATGCGAACTCAACAATGAAGGCTGTTGATGCTCAGTATATGTCGTTAGTGGTTAATAAAATTGAACGTATCGGCTCGTTAAACTTCCCTGAAGAGGCAAGATCTAAAGTTTATGGCCGCCCCAGAGTGTTAATTGCGATTAAGGCAGATGGGACGTTGAGAGACCTTGCCATTATGGGGTCTTCAGGTAATAAGGTATTAGATGACAAAGCCTTGAGGATTGTGCGTATGGCTTCGCCATTTCCTGTATTTCCTGAAGAGGTGCTAAAAGAGCGTGATGTGATCGAGTTAATTCGAACCTTGGAGTTTAAGGGGGAGTGAGCAAGTCGTATGAGTGAGCCTATGAAGTCATTACGCGGTCAGTTTTTGATTGCGATGCCGCGGATGCGAGACCCTAATTTTGAGGGGACGGTCTCCTATATTTGTGACCATAACGAGCATGGCGCAATGGGGATTATTATAAATCGCCCTTTGGAATTGCGCCTAGGGGAAATTTTAGGGCAGCTTGATTTGGGCGGGCATGATATTGATCGCCCCATCTATGGTGGTGGGCCAGTACAAGTGGAGCGAGGTTTTGTGTTGCACTCGCCTCAGGGAGAGTGGCAATCATCGCTTCAAATCTCGGAAGGGGTTTGCCTTACCACCTCAAAAGATATTCTTGCTGCGCTGGCCAAAGAGCAAGGGCCTGAAGAGAATCTGGTTGCTTTAGGCTACGCTGGTTGGGGGGAAGGGCAGTTAGAGCAGGAAATTACAGAAAACTGCTGGTTAACTTGTTCTTCAAGCGAAGAAATATTATTTCACACGCCTTACGATAAAAAATTTGATACAGCAATTGCGCTTTTAGGGTTTGACCCAAGCCAGTTGAGTGATCAGACAGGGCATGCTTAAAATCTATTAAGGAAATCTCCTTTGTCTACACACCTGAAAACCTGTTTGGGCTTTGATTTTGGAACGCGCAGGATTGGCGTTGCGGTAGGTCGAAGTCTTTTGGGTACTGCAAGTCCTTTATCTCCCCTTGTTGCCCGAGATGGAATTCCAGACTGGGCTATAATTGAAAAGCTAGTATCAGAATGGAAGCCTGACGGTTTTGTAGTCGGTTTGCCTTTAAATATGGACGGCACTGCAAGTGATATGTCTATTCGGGCCACCAAATTTGCCAAGCGACTTCAAGGTCGTTTTAATAAACCCTATTTTATGATGGATGAGCGCTTGTCGAGTCATGAAGCTAAAGGCTTTGTGATAGAGCGTGGCGGTAATCGAGATTTTGGTGAAAATTCTGTTGATGGTATTGCTGCATCACTAATACTTGAGAGTTGGTTTGCTCAGCTTTCGAATGATGAATAGATAAACTTAATAGCTATAAATGGCTGATATAGTCTAATGAGAACAATTTATGACTGAATTAATTGATGTCGAAAATTTACTTGAGGCGATGTGCTGTGATTTGTCTGACCATCTTGCGTCAAGACAGATTGATAATCCGTGTATTGTTGGTATTCGAACCGGTGGCGTTTGGCTTGCTGATATTATCCATAAAAAGCTTGATATTGCAGAGTCTTGTGGCGAATTGGATATTTCATTTTACCGTGATGACTTTACGCGTATTGGTCTCAATCCTAAAGTTAAGCCCTCAGTATTGCCTTTTGAGACAGAGGGGCGTCACCTTGTTTTAGTTGATGATGTTTTGATGTCTGGTAGAACGGTAAGAGCCGCAATGAATGAACTGTTTGATTATGGGCGTCCGGCAAGCATCACGCTGGTTGCTTTAATTGATTTAGATGGTAGAGAGCTTCCTGTTCAGGCAGACATTGTGGGGCAGAAAATGTCGTTATCGGGTAATCAGAAGATTAAGTTAAAAGGGCCTGGTAAGTTGGTTCTTGAAATTACAGAAAAGTAATGACCTCCATCGTGTAAAGCGGGTTGAAAAACAGTATGAAGCAAGTAACAGAACCTAATCATCTTCAATTGAATGAGCAGGGACAGCTAAAGCACTTTCTTACCTTGGATGGTTTGGATAAAGCCTTATTAACAGAAATTCTTGATACGGCTGATTCATTTATAGAGGTTGGGGCAAGGTCAATCAAAAAGGTGCCGCTACTGAGAGGGAAAACAGTCGTTAACCTGTTCTTTGAAGCGAGTACCCGAACACGTAGTACGTTTGAGTTGGCAGCAAAGCGTCTTTCTGCTGATGTATTGAACCTTAATATCAGCACCTCAGCGACATCTAAAGGCGAGTCTCTTTCTGATACGCTACAAAACCTAGAGGCCATGGCAAGTGATATGTTTGTTGTGAGGCATTCTCAGAGTGGTGCGCCACATTTTATTGCTGAGTCAGTAACGCCTAATGTCTCTATTGTTAATGCAGGGGATGGCCGTCACGCTCATCCAACTCAGGCTATGCTGGATATGTTGACTATTCGTCAGCATAAAGGCAGCTTTGAAGGGTTAACGGTCGCCATTGTTGGTGATATTCTTCATTCTCGAGTGGCTAGATCACAAATTAGGGCATTGAAAACGCTGGGCGTTTCTGAGGTTAGGGTGATTGCACCCAACACTTTATTGCCTGTTGAAGTTGAGAGTTTGGGGGCCGCGGTATTTAGTAATATGGAAGACGGCCTTGATAATGTTGATGTGGTTATTATGTTACGTCTTCAGAGAGAGCGAATGGAAGGTGCTTTACTGCCGAGCGAACATGAGTTTTATGAATTGTATGGGCTGACTACCGAAAAATTGAAATATGCTAAGCCGGATGCCATTGTTATGCATCCTGGCCCAATTAACCGTGGTGTAGAAATTGAATCTGCTGTAGCAGATGGCCCGCAGTCTGTTATTTTGAACCAGGTCACCAATGGTATCGCTGTAAGAATGGCTGTAATGTCTATGGCGATGAGTGGCCACGTCGCGGGTCGGGATAAGTCGGGTGAGCTTTAATGAATATTGAAATTAAATCAGGCCGGGTTATTGATCCTGTTAATAGCGTAGATAAAATTCAGTCTTTATATATAGCAGATGGCAAAGTGGTTGGCTTAGGTTGCGTCCCTGAAGGTTATAAGGCTGAAGAAGTTATTGATGCTTCAGGTTGTATTGTGAGTCCTGGTTTTATTGATCTTTGTGCTTATCTACGTGAACCGGGTTATGAATACAAAGGTACTGTAGCCAGCGAGACTTATGCCGCAGTAAAAGGTGGTTTTACGGCTGTTTGTTGCCCGCCAGAGACCTTGCCTGTTAATGATACCGAGGCGGTGACTAATTTAATACTAGACTTGGCTAATAGGGCTGGGTTTGCAAAGGTATATCCTGTAGGGGCTTTAACTAAAGGCTTAAAAGGGCAGCAGTTAAGTGAGCTATATGCGCTCAAGCAGGCCGGTTGCGTTGCTGTGGGCAATGGTGATCATTCTGTGGCAAGCCTAAGTATAATGAAACGATGTTTTGAATATGCAAAAACGCATGAGATGAGTGTTTTTGTGCGGCCTGAAGAAACTTCGCTTGCTGCGGATGGTTGTGTGCATGAAGGTGTTGTAGGGACTCGCCTAGGCTTGAATGGCATACCTGTATTGGCTGAGACGGTTGCCGTTTCACAGTTGATTCTTCTGGCTGAGGAAACGGGCGTACATTTGCATTTGTCACACCTAACAAGTGCAAAGTCAGTTCAGTTAGTGGCGGACGCTAAGCGTTCTGCTTTGAGGGTTACTGCTGATGTTGCGATACAACACCTTATTCTAACTGAAGATGCAGTAAATGGATTTGATAGCCGCTTTCATTGTCGCCCTCCATTAAGGACGTATGCAGACAGGAGTGCGTTGATCAAAGGTCTTAATGACGGAACTATTGATGCGGTGTGCAGTCAGCATCAGCCTCATGAGGCTGCAGCTAAGCAGGCTCCTTTTGCTGAATCTGATCCAGGTATTTCTTCTATTGAAGTGGTGTTGCCTCTTCTTCTTGGTTTGGTGCGAGAGTCTGAGTTATCGTTTACCTCTCTAATTAAAGCATTGTCTGTAGGTGCTGCGGAGGTGCTTAAGGTTTCGGGTGGTTCTTTAGCTGTGAATGACGTGGCGGATATTTGTGTCTTTGATCCAGATAGCGTGTGGCGAATTAACGAAGAAACTATGAGTTCTGCGGGTAAAAACACACCTTGGGGTGAGTGTGATGTACAAGGTTTAGTTAAGTGTACGCTTGTTGATGGCCGTATTGCTTATGCATGATTTATGGGAGTTTGCACTCCTTTGCTTTACCTCTCTTTTTGCTATGATCAACCCGTTCGGGGTGGCGCCAGTTTTTCAGTCGATGACCACGAGTATGAGTCATCGGCAGGCAAGGAAGGTAGCACTTAAAGCATCGTTAACTGCCTTTGTTATATTGGTCATGTTTGCTTTGTTAGGTAAGTTTATTTTCGACTTTTTTTCCGTTTCTGTTAATAGCTTGCGAGTTGTTGGTGGTGTGATATTTTTCATGCTGGGTTACGAGTTATTGCAGGCTAAAATATCAAGAATGAAGACAGATCAGGTCGACGATATTGAAACATATAGTAATGATATTGCCATTACTCCTCTCGCTATACCTATACTTTGTGGTCCTGGTGCGATCGCTAATGTGATTATTTTTATGCATGACGGAGATACCTTGTTGCAAAAGTTGGTTTTATTGGGGGTTATTTTTGTTGTAGTCGCTATAAATTATGCTGGCTTGGTTGGCGCTAATCGTTTACTTCATTTTTTGGGTGATAGCGGGAATAAAGTAATGATGCGCATAATGGGGTTGATTGTTATGGTTATTGCTGTTGAATTCTTCTTTAGTGGTTTAACACCCATTGTTCGGGATATGTTGTATATTTCGGCTTCTTAATTTCAGGTTTGCATGACGCTATATTTGTTCTATGTTTAATTCTATAGGTTTAATGATGTACAGGTTTAATTTGTGCATAGGTAATTCATGTATTTATAGTATGAGGTGATGTGATGTTTTTTATGATTATTTTAATGGCTGCTGTTGTTTGGTTGCTTTGGGTGATTGGCAGGAATACAGGGGATGCGTTAGATAAGCAAACAGCTATTCAATACGAGCTTGTTTCGCTTGAAAAAAAGCTAGAGCAATTATCAGAAAAACTGACCGTTCAGTCTGTGCCTGAAAAGAAGAAGGCCGTAAGTACAAAAAAGTCTGAAGCCTCAGCATTAAATCATGACAAGGTGAGTGGTGTTGAGGTTGTAAATTTGGTAGATATAAATAACGGTAGCCTTAAGGATATGGTGAGTCTACCTAGAATAGGGAAGGCCCTTGGCCAAAAAATTATTGATGCAAGACCTTATGTAAAAACGGATGATTTATTGACTGTACAGGGGGTATCGAAAGAAATGTTTAGCGATATTAAATTGTTAGTTACGATAGGTTAGTTATTTAATTTCTGTTACAAAAGGGAGGCTAAGTCAGCCTCCTTTTTGTTTTTTTGTAAATATTTTGAGTGGCAGGTTATAAGTTAACTGCATCCTTTAGTGATTTGCCAGGCTTAAAACCAACAGATTTACTTGCTGCAATTTGAATCTCAGCGCCTGTTTGAGGGTTTTTTCCTGTTCTTGCACTTCGTTGCCTTTGACTAAATGTGCCAAAACCAATCAAGCTCACTGATTCATTGCGAGATAGTGAGTTGCTAATCTCGTCAGTGATGACCGTAATCACTTCGTTGGCTTTCTCTTTAGTTAATTCTGCCTTTTCAGCAATAGCCGCAGCCAATTCTGGTTTACGCATAAACGTTCCCTTTCCTGTTAGTAAATGTACGTGGGGGGTATTTTTGAGCCAGGTTTGTTGTTGGGGTTGATTGTTGCTGGCTTCCTTTATTTATAGCGATTTTCTTGCCTCTGTCAAAGAAAAATTTACGCTAAATGCACTGTTTTCATAAAAATTATTCTTTAATCGTTTTATGATTAAAAAACAACCTAAGTTGAGGAAAGATAAGGCTTAGATGTTTGAAATAGAACATTTGTCCATGTATTTTTTCAGGTTTGTGGTATTGATCTCACTAATAATATTGCAACTAGTTCATAATCTGCTAACTGAAAATAACATTAAAAAAACTAATACTAATAAAAGCAGTTCAGTTGAATTAATGCTGAAAAATAGCGGGGGATGCAAGTGAAAAACATTGGGGCGATAAAAGGCTTACTTAAAAAAGGCGCATTGTTGACAATTGTGTCGCTACAACTTGTAGGGTGTCAAACCTTTAAAGATAAGGTTGTTTATGCACCAGCGGGCGACATCATGGGTATGCTGGCCCAGGAGCATACTGTTCCCTACATGTTAGGAACTGAAGATCTGGCAATGAGTTGTGCAATGAGTGAAGCATTATCTCCGTTGTTAATGGCATTTGGCCGGGTAACCACTGAGCCTGAACAGCTTGGGGTTATGCTGGGTCTCTCTGCAGGTGCTTGTGAAGAGCAGCGTGCATGGGAACATGAACTTCGATATTTAAGAGCTTTGCGTCAGCTTCGTCCTGATGAGGCCGAGGATGCAATAATCTCTCAGAAGCGTCACCTTATTGATGCTGCAAAACGACAGTATGGCGCATATCAGCATCTGGTAAGTTATTACGGAGAGCCTGGTGGAGAAGAATGCCCTGATCTTGATGGTGAATTTGATCAGTTTATCTGGATGGTGGGTATGCTGTCTGGTTTGCAGGCATTGAATAATGAAATTCAGTCAACCACAAGTATTGGTGTGCCTAAGAATATTGCTTCAAAAGTTGAGCGCGGCACCAGTTGCCTTGATGACGAACAGTGGTGGGGCGCACCAATGGCTATGAAAGCAGCCATATGGACTATGTTGCCTGGTGCAGAACCTCAAGGTGAAGATGCGTGGGAGCGGTTAGCTACGGCGCAAGTTAAAGGTGAAGAAGCCCGGGTAAGATTAGCAAATGTATTATACGCGATGGCTGCATTTACAAATGGTAAGGATGACTTAGTAAAAGATATTATTCGCCGCCATGCTGATCAAGTTAAGAAGCATCCGGCAAATCCAGAGTATGCACTTATTGATAAAACCGCAACTATTCAGTTAATGGCGTTATCAGACAGGCTTTGGACAGAAAATACCGGACACAGAACACCTATGGGTGGGTTCGGTAAATTTTGGGATGATAAGAAAGAATCAAACGTAGAAGTGCTAGACCTGGATGACCTGTTATAGGGTCGACCTAATAATAATCAGAGAACTGTTAATACTTCAGCTAGCGCATTAAATATAGGAAAGAAGGGAATATTGTGAAATTATTAAAAAATATTAAGGCATTAACTGTTGCAGCAACAGTATCAACCGCAGCTCTGAGCGGTGTAGCTCAAGCAGACCTATTGAAACGAACATTTTGTGTCTGGGATCCGGTAGGTGCTAATGGTCCGTTGTACAATGTTATGAAGTCAGCTAAACCACAGGCTATTAAGTGGGGTATCGATCTTCAGCTTAAAGCCTATACTGACGAAAAAATAGCGTCTGAAGACTTTAAAGCTGGCCAGTGTGATACGGTTCTTTTGACGGGTACACGAGCTAGAGAATTTAATAAATTCACGGGTACTTTAGAGGCGATGGGCGCGCTTCCAAGTACCGAAGAAGTGAAAATGGTTTTGAACACGTTAGTGCAACCTAAAGCGGCTAAGTTGATGCGCAGTGGTAATTATGAAGTAGTAGGCATTGTTCCAGCGGGCGCTATTTACCTATACACACGGGATCGCAGCATCGATACTGTTGAGGAGTTACAGGGTAAGAAAGTAGCAACCCTTGATTATGATAAAGCATCTATGACTATGGTGCGCCATATTGGAGCTTCTGTTGTAGGCTCAAGTACAGCCAACTTTGCCGGTAAATTTAATAACGGAAGTGTTGATATTGCTTATGCTCCAGCTGTAGCGTATACACCTCTGGAATTATACAAGGGATTGGGTGAAAACGGTGGTGTTTTTGACTTCCCGTTAGCTCAAATGAATTTTCAGGTTATAGCTCATGTAGATCGATTCCCAGAAGGCTATGGCCAGAAAGTGAGAGATTACATGGCTAGTCGTTTTGACGAAGCTTATCAAATAGTTGAAACGGCTGAAGCTGAGATCAAAGAAGAGTACTGGGTGCGACCAAGCCCTGAGAATATGAAAGGCTACTCTAAGATGCTTCAGGAGGTGCGTATCTCATTAAGAGATGAGGGGATTTACGATGCAAAAGCCCTTCGTTTGATGAGAAAGGTTCGTTGTAAAAAGAATCCTGCTAATGCAGAGTGTGCTGAAAAAAGAGAGTGATATTTTTGTTCTTGAAAGTGTAAAAAGCATTTAGAACATAGGTTTAGTGCTTACCTATACGAAAAATGAGGGCCGCAATAATTTGCTGCTCTCATTTTTTTAAGAGTAAATAAAAATAGAAAATTATTAAATAATAAGCTTAGAGGCTCAAGATTCATGGAAAGTAATGGATTAGCTAAACGTTCTACCAGGGAGTGGATATCGTCCTTACCTGCCTGTATTTTATTACTTGCCGTGGTTATTTTTAGCTCGGGAAGTGACGTTCATAATCAGATGCTGAAAATGGGTGAGCAACTTTGGGGCGGCTACTATAAGCTTCGAATTGACCCTCAGCAGCCAGTCTGTGATGCAAACTTTGATGTTGAGTCGCGCTTGCACGCGCAATTACAAGCCGAACAAGAGGCCCCCTCTGATGATGATATGGATTTGTTTGATGAAGATCCTATTGATCCGGACGTTCTTCGAAACTCCTTAATAAATGCTCGTAAAGATTGTGCGACTAAACATGCTGAGTTTGACGGACTTAAAGATCGTATCTCTCCCGGAGTCGTTGTTTTCCGTTCAGTCGAGTTATTCATTTCTGACCTTGTTGCCTTTGGTCTTACCTCTCAGCGATTTATTTTAGCGTTTTTGGTTTTATTGTGTGCTGCGACGGCTACCGTGACACGTCATCATATTGCAATGAGATCCATGCAGACACAGTTAGATCATACTGTTTCATTTTTTCTGCAGTTTATTGCAAATAGTATGTTGTTAATTTCAATGCTCTCTTTTAGGGGCTTGTCTCATGCCGGCGGTGGTGACGTAGATTTACCTAAAGAAATTCTTCATGATTTGTGGATTGCAGGCTTTGCTCTGTTAACCATTATTAGTGCTGTTAAGTTATTTAAAGTGCCTGCTGACGCTAAGCCAGGTGGAAAGCTTTCTCATGCTCTACTATCAGTGCCTCTTTATACCACTATGTGTTTGATTTCAGGTACTTATTTTGCGCTGGCAGGACATATTGCAGGTATTGGGATTTATCTTGATAAGATGATGGACCTATCTGATATGTTCTTGAGTGTCGGCTTGTATATTTGGGTCGGTATGATGCTTAAAGAAACTCGCTTAGCTTCTTTGATCTTTAACCTGTTCAAACCTTGGAAAATGCCTCCTGAGATGTTAGCTGTAGTTGCTGTGGTTGCAGCGGCTATTCCTACCGCTTATACCGGTGCTTCGGGTATTTTTGTTATTGCAGCAGGTGCGGTTATTTACCATGAGTTGCGAGAAGCAGGGGCCAGAAGACAGTTAGCATTGGCTGCAACGGCAATGTCGGGTAGTTTAGGTGTTGTTTTAAGGCCTTGTTTGTTAGTTGTGGTTATTGCTTATTTAAATCGTGAAGTCACAACCGATGAGTTATTTGATTGGGGTATTTGGGTCTTCTTATTAACGGCTGGCCTGTTTTTGTTGGTTGGTTTAACCGTTAACAGGCAGAGTAAACTTCAGTTTGCGCCTGTAAGTGAAGCATTGCCTGCGATGGTTACGGCTTTTAAAGCCTTAGTTCCTTATATTTTAGTGATTGCAGTGATAGTGCTATTTTACCGTTGGGCGCTAGATGTCAAAATTGATGAATTCTCTGCCGCTAGAGTATTGCCTGTAATCATGCTGGGTATTTTGTTTTATGAGCACATTACCTTAAAGGGTAATAAAAATAATGTATCTGGAGAAATAGATCATAAAGGCCTTGAGAGCAGCATTCGGACGGCGACTAATGAAACGACTTCTGAAATTGGCGCATTGCTACTATTAATTGGTTGCTCGGTTAGTATTGGTGGTGTTATTGAACGTTCCGGTATGATGGAGATGTTCCCGCATTCTTTTGATAGTCCATGGCATGCCATGTTCTTACTGGTATTTATTTTAATCATTCTTGGAATGGTGATGGATGCCTTTGGTGCCGTTATTTTGGTAAGTGCCACGATAGCAACAATCGGTTATAACAGCGGAATACACCCTGTACACTTCTGGATGGTGACTTTGGTTGCCTTCGAGTTAGGTTACATGAGCCCTCCTGTTGCTCTAAACCACTTATTGGCTCGTCAGGTGGTGGGGCAGGAAGAAGTCGAACTGGCCATGCAAGAAGGCGATACCTTCTATCAGCGTCATGAACGAATACTTATGCCGTTAATTGTAATGGGGCTTTCATTAATTATTGTTGCGTTTGTACCGTTAGCTATAGGGTATTAATGTAAAAATCTGAAAGTTAGTAATGTAAATAAAAAAGGTGAGCATTTGCTCACCTTTTTTATGCAGGAAAGAAAACCTCTTATAGCAAAATTATATAGCTATGATTCTCAACTCCGTACGTGTTCACAGTATTTTTTTGTGATATTTGGGATCATTACCCTGTAGGGCTAAGAGCGGTCTGAAAACAAAAATAATACGTAATGGAGTTCACGTGAAAATAATAAATAAACAACTCAAATCTAAAACTATCGTTAAATCTACCCTTGCATTGGTTGCAGGCGCTATGATCTCTGCATCACCTGTTCAGGCAGAAATGGTTAAGCGTAATTTTTGCGTATGGGATGCCATTGGTGCAAATGGCCCTCTCTATAATTTGATGAAGTCAGCAAAGCCGGCGGCTTTAAAGTGGGGGGTGGACTTAGAGCTTAAAGCGTATACCGATGAGAAAATTGCAGCAGAAGATTTTAAGGCAGGGCAGTGTGACTCTGTTTTAATTACTGATGTGCGTGTTAGGGAATTTAATACTTTCTCTGGTTCAATTGGTGCGTTAGGTGCGATCCAAAGCAAAAAAGAAATGCGTATGATTCTTGAGACCTTAAGTCAGCCAAAAGCGGCTAAGCTTCTTAAGAACGGTAAGTATGAAATTGCAGGTATTTTACCAGCGGGTGCAGTTTATCTTTTTGCCAATGACAGGAATATAGATACCGTTGGAGAGCTTCAGGGTAAGAAAATAGCCACTTTCGATTATGACTCGGCTGCCATGCACATGGTTCGACATGTTGGTGCCTCTGTTGTGGGTTCCAGTACAGCTAACTTTGCTGGTAAATTTAATAATGGCAGTGTTGATATTGCTTATGCGCCAGCGGTTGCTTACGAGCCTCTTGAGTTATATAAAGGCGTAGGAGATAAGGGCGGGGTCTTTAGTTATAAAGTGGCTCAGCTTACTTTTCAGGTTGTGATTGATTCAGAGAAGTTTCCTGAAGGCTTTGGGCAGAACTTCAGAACCTATTCGGCATCAAAGTATGATGAAGCCTTTGAAATGATAGCAGATGCTGAAGCGACGATTAAAGAAGATCTTTGGGTGTCTCCCAATGCAGTGGAAGCTTCTGGTTATGGTGAAATGTTTCGGAATGTTCGTATTGGGCTGAGGGATGACGGTGTTTATAGTCCTAAAATGTTGACGTTAATGCGTAAGGTTCGTTGTTCTCAAAATCCAACTCATGCGGAATGTACCGAAAAGACTGAGTAATTAAAAACATATCGCGCCAAAGTAGGCGCTCTTGCAGATATAAAAAAGCCCCGCTTATGTGAGCAAGCGGGGCTTTTTATTATTTGTTGCTATTTTTTACACCTAAGCCAGCTTAGGGCCTGCATTAAGAATGGCGTCAGAAACATCAAATTTCTTGAAGTTTTCAGTAAACTGAGTAATCAGGTCTTGTGCTTTGGCATCATAAGCGTCTTTGTCAGCCCAGGTATTTTTTGGGTTGAGTAATTCGCTGTCAACACCAGCAAGTTGCTTAGGCACTTTGAGGTTGAGGTTATCAAGGTGCTCAGTTTCAACGTTGTTAATATCGCCACTTTGAATAGCACTAATAATTGCACGTGTGGTTGGAATGCTAAAACGCTTGCCAACACCATGTGA
>JQIA01000268.1_pt1 | contig 25099 bp, 18 predicted proteins | sample 811431 | NCBI WGS metagenome assembly JQIA01 (sample SAMN02998118, study PRJNA258478) | marine sediment metagenome | biome: marine; feature: seafloor; material: sediment; isolation source: oil-polluted sediment collected from 3 locations (0.5 km, 0.7 km and 0.9 km)... | place: USA: Gulf of Mexico ...
TTACTGAATTATCAACTACTTAAATTATAATGAGAAATACTAAATCTTTACTTACTCTGGTTAGACGATTACGCAGACAAAAATATCCTCTAGCATTCATAGTGGTTATTATGGCATTATCTCTAGTAATGGATAATTGCACTAATCCAATATCTAATATATCACAGAATAGTTCTGATGAATGTCAAGTTTTGAAAATTTATGATGGCGATACTATGACATTGCAATGTCCTAATAATACTGAAAAAACCAGAGTACGCATGTATTGTATTGATACTCCTGAGATGAGACAAAAACCTTGGGGCACTCAATCTCGTGATTATTTACGTTCAATTACTGGCAAAACAGTACGTTTAGTAAGAATTGATAAAGATCGTTATGGACGGATTGTTGGGGAATTATATAGCAATAATGTTAATTTAAATTTAGCCCAAGTAAAAGCTGGTCAAGCTGCTGTATATAAAAGATATTGTAAAAAATCAGAATATGAAGTAGCAGAGAAACCAGCTAAACAAGCAAAATTAGGAATATGGTCAAAATCTGGTTTACATCAAGCTCCTTGGCAATGGCGGAAGAATAATCGTTGATTTAGTATTATCCAACAAGTCTATAGACCAAACCAAGGCATTGGGATATCTTTAACAGTTGTTAAACCAAACGATTCCCATGCTTGCATTCCACCACGATACCATTTTAGTTTCTCTGATGGATAACCAAATTCTAATAAAGTTGCAACGTTATCATGTGATTTATTGCACCAAGGTCCATTACAGAATATAACTAAAGTTTTAGCATCTTCAAATGAAAACTTACCTTCATGATCAATTTTTACTCCAATTTGTTCTTCTAATAACTTTTTAACAATAGGCGGGCTAGATTTTTTACCACTCAAAATATCCCATGGTATATTTACAGTTCCAGGAATAGAACCTTTTACTACCCAATCAATTTCTCGTGAATCAATCACTAAGATAGAATTATCACCAGCCGATATTTTTTTTAAATAATCTAATACTTCTAACTCGGCAATTATTTCTACGTCTTCAACTAAATCAGTTGATTGTAAACATTGTGGCGGACAAGGTCTAGATGTTTTGGCAAATTCTGGTTTAATAGTATTATTTTTATTTGGATTGCGTTTAATTAATATTTCTCGATCATTATGTATAACTGGTACTTCCTTAACATCTGGAGTTATTTTAATTTCTGATTCATGATCTTGCCAGACAAAAATTAGGTGTTTAAACCAATTTGACCAAGTTGTAAAAGTTGTGTTTTCTGGTGGCAAAGTTAATAAATCAAGAATTTTGGTACTTAAACTGATTTTCGGAATTAATACATCAGTAACAGTGGTTAAACCAAGTGATTCCCATGATTGCATCCCACCACGATACCATTTTAATTTTTCTTTTGGATAACCGAGTTTTAATAAGGAATTAATACTGGTCGGTGACTGATTACACCAAGGACCATTACAAAACAATACTAGAGTTTTAGCAGTATCAAAATAATAATTATTATTACCAATAGTAACGTTAAATTGTTCTTTCAGTAATATTTGCAATACATCATCTGTGGCATTATCAAAAATATCCCAAGGTAAATTTATAGATCCTGGAATTGAGCCTTTAGCTACCCAAGCTACAGTACGTGAATCTATAACAACACTATCATCATTTTGTAGATATTCAAACATATCCAAATCAATAATAGTTTCTACTCCATCTACTATTATTATTGGTTTAATACAAAAAGGTGGGCAAGGTCGTGAAGTTTTAGCAAATTCAGGATTGATCATATTATTTTGATCTTGATTACGCTGAATAACTAATGGTTTGTCATTATGCATGACAGTTATAAATTCGATTTCCTCAGTAATTCTAACCTCAAGTGCTGTGCTTACTGAAGATAATAACATTATGTTAGTAATTACTATTATAAGTAATATTTTATTAATCATAAAAAACAATTATTGTAATTATAAATGAGCTTACTAAAATTATAGGCCAAAATAGTAATTTAGGTATAAGTCCATCACGGTAATATCCGATATTTACTCTATATCTAAATAAGAAAAAACTAAACGTAGTAATTAAGAAGCTACAATAAATTATTAAATAGAAAAATTCCAAATAAATAATCTCTGGAGTTTTTATAGTGCCTCGTAGCCTAATATGAGCAAGTAGAATACCAAAAAATAGACCAATTAGCGAGCGGACAAATGTTGTAGTTTTTCCTAACCACATTTGTAATGCAAACAATATAGTACTGATAATGATAAGAGGTAATACACTACTAATAAACTGACCAATAAATTCTCTTTTTAATAAAACATTGATATATAAATGAGGAAAATTAGTATCCCCAACTCCCATATATTCACTAATACCAAAGTTGGTATTTTCATAATTAATTCTGTAATTAAAAAAACTTTTCAATAATGACCAACCAGATAGAACTAATTCTTTTTTAACTCCTGGTTTAGCAGCTGGGTTCATAACTCCATAAGCTGCTAAATCTGGAATTAACACTACATTTTGATCAAAATCTCTATGAGCTATACGAATACCTATCTGGCGTTTATCAAATGGATATTTTGCATAATAAAATTCATGTCGCATTACGATTTGGAAATGCCAACCTATAACTTCAATATTATTTTCTTCTAGGTGATAAGATTTTGTTATATCAGTGTATCCAGCTTGTGGTAAAGCAAATCCACGAGTTATTGTATTAGGAATACTAGAATCATATTTTTGCCATACATAACCAGACAAATGTATATTATTTACTCCAGAAAATTTCATGGACTCAATAAAAATACCAGTTGGAACATAATAAAATGGTTTTTTAGAAGACATTTCTTTAGTTTGAGCGGTCAAAAATCTTTCTAAACCAACTTTATCAACAATAGTAGTACTATCAGCAATTTCATGAAATGGTGTGGTTTGAGCCAAATACCATAAAAAACCTATGCCTCCCATAACTATTATGCTAAAGGCAACTATATATTCCCAAAAACCTCTTCTATCTCCTTTATCAACTCTGGAAATTAGTGCTGCTAATAAGCTTAAAAAAATAACTGTGGCAATACAAATCCAAATTAATTGTTTACGCAAAGAGCTAGTTTCTAAAATATCTTTAAAAAATACCACTCCAATTGACCAATTAGTAGAAGGTACAAATTGATAAAATATCCAGGCTGATTGACCAGTTTCCTGATCAATATAATCAACTGCACCACTTGCACCATCAATTGCTTTTTCTGCTAATCGGCGTAATACGCTATCATGATGTAAATCAGCTAAGTTAAATACAGTTTGATTATTTTTTACATATTCCTCAATTGGATGAGCGATAAAAACCCCTTTTTCTGATAAAATAAATCCATAACCAGTTCTACCAAGCTCAAGAGAGATCATTAAAGATCGTACATTACTTAATAAATAATCTACAAATACAGCACCAATAGAAATTTCAACTTGTTTAACTTTATCAAAATAGGTAATTGGTACGGTAAAAACCTGTACTAAATCTTGTTTAGGTTCCCATTTACCATCCTTATTTACATAATACGGCGAAAGTTTACGTTTTTGTGGATTGTTAACATAAGGGGCAAAAACCACCCCAATTCCAAACATATTATGAGATGTTTTTAAATCAATTTTTAATCGTTGGAGAATATTTTCTTTACGTAATTTACCAGAACCAATATCATCGGCAATAGCATGGGCAGTAGCCGATAGTTTACTTAAAATTGTTTCTATTTGTTGAGCTGCTTGTATTGTTTCTTGTTGAGCATGATTTTTTTCAGATTGGATTTTTTCATCTTTTTCATCTATATAATCAAATATCAAAAAACCAGCTACTAAAAAACTAATACCACAAAAGAATGATATAATTTCAATAATATGTTGTCTCAACATGCTTATAATTAACGCTTCCTAATCCAGATTTGTAATAAACTACCCATGTTTATATGATAAGCTTTATGATATGTTCGATATTTATACATTAATGTTTATATTTTAGCAAGAATTATAATATAAATTCTATGTAAATTTATTCAATCATACGTAAATATTTAAATCAAATATAAATCAAAGCTGAAGCTTTGAATTCCAACATTTCTTAACTTAATGGCATTGACTCATAACTGTGTGTGTAACATAAATATATTTTTTATCCTAATACTAAAGAAAACCTATATTATAGTATTTTCCAATTAAGTAAAGTTCAACTACCACTCTTTACTAACTTATGAGGGATTGGGGCAATGTCATTAAATTAAGTAGGGCGAACACATAGGTTCGCCCCTACCATATTTAAATATATTGTGTAGGGAGCAGACCTATGTGTCTGCCCTTAACTTAAGAAATGCTATATATTAATTTTTATCGTATTTACAATAATTAATCGAGGCTACAAACATGGATTCTGAAAAAACTCATTTTGGTTTTACTCAAGTACCAAATCAAGAAAAAGTAAAAAAGGTTGCTGAAGTATTTGATTCGGTCGCAACTCGCTATGATTTAATGAATGATTTAATGTCTTGTGGTGTTCATCGTTTATGGAAACGATTTACTATCGCATTAGCTGGAGTAAGAACTGGGCAACGAGTATTAGATTTAGCTGGTGGTACTGGTGATCTAGCAATTAAATTTGCTGAACAAGTTGGGCCAGAAGGAGAAGTAATTTTAGCCGATATTAATGCTTCTATGTTACAAGTTGGTCGTGAACGGTTATTAAATAAAGGTGTTTTAATCAACTACGCTCAAGTAAATGCTGAAACTTTGCCATTTGCTAACAATAGTTTTGATTTAATTACAATAGCTTTTGGACTGCGTAATGTTACTGATAAAGATGCTGCTTTAGCTTCTATGTATCGGGTTTTAAAACCAGGTGGTAAAATATTAATTTTAGAATTTTCAGAGTTAAAAATTAAGCCATTAAAACCATTTTATGATATTTACTCTTTTAAAATATTGCCATTAATAGGTAAAATAGTTACTCAAGATTCTGATAGTTATCGTTATTTAGCTGAGTCAATCCGTATGCATCCCAATCAAGAAGATTTATTAAAACAAATGGAAACTGTTGGTTTTGAACGTTGTGATTATAATAATTTAACTGGTGGAGTCGTAGCAGTACATAGAGGTTATAAATTATGATAACTTCTTTAACTGAATATGCTGGTTTTGGACGACGTACGTTAGCATTATTATTAGATGCTGTTTGGATGTATCCATTATTAATACTTTTACTATATCTTAGTTATAGTGGTAGCCCTATTACCATGAAAGATATTACTGATTCTAATTATATTCCTCAGTATGAATGGCGAATTGCTTTAATTTTTTATGCTTTGCCAGCTTTGATAACTATATGGTTTTGGATTAAATATGCAGCTTCTCCAGGCAAGTTATTGTTAGACTGCGAAATTGTGGATGCTCGTACTGGTAAACCAATTAATTTTAAACAATCAATATTACGTTATGTTGGTTATTCTATTTCTGCATTACCATTTTTCCTTGGTTTTTTCTGGATGTTAATAGATAAAAAACATCAAACTTGGCATGATAAAATTGCTGGGACAATTGTTATCATACACGATGAATCTCAAGTTCCTTTATATCAATTAGCCAAAGGTTATATTTAATAATACTATGGCAACATACAATTAGATAAAATTTAAGTCATTTAGGTATGGTAGACAAAGTCCAGTCTGCCTTACCAATAAATTCTATAGCGAGATATAAGAAATTTATTATTTTGGTATAATTAAGCCTAATTTTTCAAATGCATAGCTGTATGCATAACTACTGTCCAAAAAATTATAAAATGGTTCATCCATATAACACCAAGGAGAGCTTGTCCCTCTACGTCCTAGTTTAGTTAACAATTCACTTGCTCCATCTTCTACTTTGCCTTGAAATAAACAAAAAGCATAATTATTTAAAATTTCGATAGTGTCTGGGTCATCACCAGGATCATTGTTAGGAAAACATAAATTATAAGATTCAATTATTTCTTGTATAACTTCCTTTTGGAAAAAATAGTTTTGTTGAGTTTCTTCATCATCAATCATAGAATAATGCAACCATTCTTCAATATGTGCTTCTACAATTAAAGCATGTAAAGGACTGCCAGGTGGAACTTGTTTACTTGTATTACGAGCAAGACTAAACATAGCTTGGCTTGAACCACCCCATTTTTCGGCTAAAGATATTAACATAGCACTATGACCATTATAATGATTTAAGCTACGTTTTTTTAATTGAACAAAGTTTTCCCATAAACTCTCTTGTTCATAAGATATTCCCATTTCAATAGTTATCATACCAATATATGGTTCAGGATTGGAATCATCTAATTGCATAACTCGTTCAAAAGATTGTTGAGCAGCTAACAAGCGTAAAAAAAATTGTTCTGCCATACCAGATGAAACAGTACTAGAAACACCACTGCCTCTAGCTTCCCAGCCCCAATTAATTAAATTAAAACCATTAGTTAAATGAGCAAACGGATTGTTTGGTTCTGCTTTAACCCAAGCATTAAAATAATCAGGTCTAAATTTTGCTGTGGTATCTTCATCTGCGATATATCCAATATAGAAACTACGACAAATATCATTAGCTTCTTGCAATATTTCATTGATTTGTTGCCATTGATAATTTTTTAAATGCTTAAGCAACAAAGGGATATTTTTATCACCTAAAGTATCATCAAATACAATTTTAGGTCCAAATCCTAGTTTCTTACCTATCTTATAGCTAAAAGCAAGAGATTTGTGAATGCCATTAATAAAATGAGTATCAAATTCACGAAAAAAGTTTACTATAGACATAATTTATATTAAATATTAAGTGTAATATATATTATATAATGGAAAACATTTCAAATCTATGTTTCTACAGAAAATTGCCGATCTGCATGATAAGAAGAACGTACCAAAGGACCACTAGCAATATTTTTAAAACCCATTTTATTTCCCAGTTTTGCTAATTCATCAAATTCAGTTGGTAATATATAACGTTCTACTGGTAAATGATCTTTGGTTGGTTGTAAATATTGTCCTAAAGTAAGCATTTCACAATTATGGGAACGCAAGTTTTCCATAACTTCTAAAACTTCGTCAATTTCTTCTCCTAAACCTAACATTAATCCAGATTTGGTAGTTATCTGTGGGTATATCTCTTTAAAATTTTCTATCAGTTTCAATGACCAACTATAGTTAGCTCCAGGACGAACTGATTTATATAAACGTGGTACAGTTTCTACATTATGGTTAAATACATTTGGTAAACCATGTTGGAAAATTTCTAATGCAGTTTCCATTCTTCCTCGAAAATCTGGTACTAATATTTCAATTTTAGTGGAAGCAGATATTGCACGAATCTCATTTATACAAGCGACAAAATGTCCAGCACCACCATCTCGCAAATCATCACGATCTACTGACGTTATAACTGCATATTTTAGTTGCATAGCAGCAATTGTGTTGGCTAAATTTATTGGTTCATTTGTATCAAGTGGTTTTGGCCGTCCATGAGATACATCACAAAATGGGCATCTTCTGGTACAAATATTACCCATAATTATAAAAGTAGCTGTACCACTGGTAAAACACTCGTTTAAATTAGGACAAGATGCTTCTTCACATACAGTATGTAAATGATGTTGACGTAGTTTATTTCTAATTTTAGTCACTGCTTTATTATTAGAAACTTTGATTCGTATCCATTTAGGTTTGCGAAGTATGTTGTTCACTATTTTTTAGCTCAGTACTATTAAAATTTGGATAAATTAATCGAATAATTTCATCTATTATATGAATTAAATAATTGATATTGATATTGAAGTTCATTAAGAATTAAGCATTCATAATTAAGAATTGCTATAATATATATCTTCATATGATGTATTTTAGTTTATTCAATATTATTTTCAAATTTGTGTATGTATTGTTTAAAAGGTATTAATATATAAAACTTACCCACCTAATATAAAAAGTTGTGTATAATGTTGGAAATATTTTAAAATTACAGACCTAATTACAAAATAGGTTTACAACAGTTTCAAAATTAAAAATACAACTAAACTATGTGGGCTTATATATTTCGTAATTTATTACAACGTTGTGTATTATTATTCATTGTATCCATACTAGCTCATTCAGTAGTACATTTAGCTCCTGGAGAACCAAGTGAAGTTGACCCATCTAATCCGCGTATGCAACCAGAAGATATTGCTAAAATTAGAGCCGCTTTTCACTTAGATGCACCTATTCATCTACAATACATATATTGGATGCGAGACTTATTTACTGGAGAACTGAAATCTTTTAAAGATAGCCAACCAGTTTTACCCAAAATTTGGGAACGATTTTTAAATTCCTTACCGTTATTTATTTGTGCTACTTTATTGGTTTGGACCTTAGCATTTCCAACTGGAATTCAAGCCGCAATTCGTAGGAATTCAGCATATGATCGAGGTTCTACTTTTATTGCATATGCTCTAATCTCAATTCCAGGATTTTTTCTATCTTATATAATGATATTATGGGTAGTTGATCTATTTGGAGTACCAGTAATTGGTATGCGAACTTTTGGGATGGAAGAAGCAAGTCCTTTGTATAGAAATATGGATCGAATCTGGCACTTAGTAATTCCATCTTTAATGTCTGCTTTAGCTGGAGTTGCTGTATTATCCCGTTATGTACGTTCCCAAATGCTAGAAGTAATAAGCCAAGATTATATACGCACTGCTAGAGCCAAAGGTTTAGACGAAGATACAGTTATTTATCATCATGCATTACGTAATGCTCTATTGCCATTTGTAACTTTATTTGGTTTTTTATTACCTGGTTTAATAGGCGGTTCAGTAATTTTTGAAGCTATTTTTGCATGGCCTGGTCTTGGTAGATTGGGTTATGAAGCTATTTTAGCAAGAGATTTTCCAATTATTTTGACTATTAATTTTATTGCAGCAGCCTTAACTTTAGTTGGAACTTTTTTATCTGATATCCTTTATGCAGCAGTTGATCCACGAATTCGTTTGGAATGATATGGAAAAAGTGTTGAATAGTCCTATAATTATATTAGGTATGCACCGTAGTGGCACATCAGCATTAACCAGAGTATTAAATTTATTAGGAATTGAACTTGGTAATAAACTATTGCCTAAGCATGTTACCAATGAAACTGGTTTTTGGGAACATGCAAACATTGTTAATATTAATGAAAAAATTTTACAACAATTTGATTCATCATGGTTTGACACTGCTCCATTACCACCAAAATGGTGGACTTCTAAATCACTTATACCACTACGCCAACAACTCAAATCTATAATTATCAATGATTTTTCCAGTCAATGGGCTATAAAAGATCCTAGATTATGTCGCTTATTACCATTTTGGCTACCATTATTACAAGAGCTAAAAATAAAACCTCATTTTATTATAATTGCTAGACATCCACTTGAAGTAGCAGCTTCTCTAGAAAAGAGAGATGGTTTATCATATAATACTTCTTTAAGATTGTGGTTAGAATATGTAGTTGCCAGTATACAAGACAGTCAATCTTTTCCACATATAATTATCACTTATGATGAATTACTCCAAAATTGGCCTGCTACTATAGCTAAAATTTCTGCAACTCTTAAAATAGAATGGTCTAATATTGATTCCAAAGCAATTAATAGTTTCCTTAATCCTAAATTTAAACACCACATTCCAGAGGTTAAAATTCCATATATTAATTGGTCTTTATTAGAATCAAGTCAAGCTATTTATAAAGCTATTGTTACCAAACAAGACATTGATTTAGTTTTAAATCCTATTAAAAATACATTGCAATATAATTTTAATAACTATCTACAATCACCACAGATTCATGTAGTAATCAATCCAACTAAAAAAGACAACTTATCTAATATATTAAAATCTTTACATTTACAAATTTATAATAACTGGTTTTTATCTATTATCGCAGATTTTAGTTGTACTGAAATGTGGAATTTTCCTAATATACGTTGGATTCAGATTAAATCAAATAAATTGGTTATTGAGGCAATCAACCATGAAATCAAAGTAATAAATGCTGAATGGGTAACATTAGTTAAAGCTGGAGATAGTTTTGAAATAGAATTATTTTCTTTAAGTTTAGAATATATTAACCATTATCCAAATTGGAAATTTATTTATGTTGATGAAATTCATAATAATAAACCTCAACATAAATCAGATTTTAATTTAGATTTATTACGTTCGATTCCTTATTTAGGAAATTTCTATTTATTAAAATGTACTGCATTACAACAAATTGGAGGCTATGTTAATTATCTAGAAAATCATGATATTGCTTGGAAAATTTTTGAATATTATGGTGAAAAAGCAATAGGTCATATTCCTAAATTACTATACCAATCGGCTAAACTAACAAATCCTACTACATATAAAAAAATCTTACAAAACCATCTCCAACGCCAAAATATAAATGCTCAAGTTTATTCAACTGAATTTAAAAATATTTATCGAATAAATTATCCATTACAACAAGATTTCATTTCAATTATCATCAATACTCGTAATGGTAAATTGTCACTACAACGTTGTCTTGAAAGCTTATTAAAAGTTACTAGCTACCAATATTATGAAATAATTATCGTTGATAATAATAGCGATGAAACTGAAACTATAAATTATTTAGAAAGCTTACAGTTCAATTCTAAAGTTAAAATTGGTTATCAAAATTTATCAAAATTACGAGGAAAATATCTATTATTTCTAAATGATGACACAGAAATTATTCAACCAAATTGGTTGCAAGGTTTACTAGCGTTAAATCAACGTCCAGAAATAGGTATTGTTGCACCAAGAATTTTGGATTCTCAACAACGATTACTTCATTCTGGTTATATTTTAGGTATGGGCAATATTGGTATTGCTGGCCAAATAAATCAAGGCTTAACTATTAATGATTTAAATTCTTATGCTCAAGCAACTCAAAATTTTTCAGCTGTTTCTGATAGTTGTTTAATGATAAATAAAGAACTATATCAACAAGTAGGAATAGATACTAATCTTATTCTATTTAACGAAGTCGATTTATGTTTAAAAGTAATAGCAGCTAATTTTAAAATTGTGTGGACTCCAAATGTAACTTTATTGCAATATGGAGTTGGTAGTTTAGTGTATAATCGGGAAGAACAGATTGATAATGCTAGAATTAATCATGAAATAACCACAATGTATGAAAGGTGGTTGCCACAATTAAGCAATGATCCATCTTATAATCCAAATTTGAGCTTAAATAACACAGAATGGCAACAAGAAGTTCAAGTTAATGTGCCTTGGGTTGGTAATTTTTCTAAAGTTAAACGAGTAGTAGCTTTTCCACATGATAGTTGGGGTTGTGGTGAATATCGAGTGCGTACTCCATTACGAGTTTTACAACAGTTTGGTATGGTGGAATTTGCGTTAATGCCTAATGATGAGGTAAAAAAACAGCCAACTCTTACCGAATTAGAACGGATGCAAGCAGATATTTTATTATTACACAATACATTGCATGATTCACAGTTGAATGCTTTACAACAATATAAACATTTCAATCATAGTTTTAAAATCTTTGGGCAAGACGATTTAATTTATGCTCTCCCAAAGTTGAACCCTTATCGAAAAACTAATTATAAAGATATTAAACAAAGGGTTAAATTAGCAATATCTCTCTGTGATCGTTTATTAGTTACAACAGAACCATTACGTGACGCTTATCGTAATATCAGTAATGACATTGTAATTATACCAAATTATATTGAATATTCACGTTGGAAAAACCTATCTCCACAACGATTACAAGGACACAAACCAAGAGTTGGTTGGGCAGGAGCAGCACAGCATTATGGTGATTTAAAATTAATTTTACCTTTAATCAAGGAATTATCCAATGAAGTGGAATGGATTTTTTTAGGACAATATCCAAAAGAATTAAAACCTTATATCCATGAATCTCATAATATGGTTCCTTTCAATGAATATCCTGCGAAATTAGCAAGTCTTAATTTAGATTTGGCTATTGCTCCTTTGGAAACTAATGCTTTCAATGAAGCTAAAAGTAATTTGCGTTTGTTAGAATATGGTATTTTAGGTTATCCAGTTGTTGGTTCTGATATTTATCCTTATCAAAATGCTCCTATAACTAGAGTTAATGATAAAAATTGGATTAAAACAGTAAAAGAATATATTTATGATTTGGAAACTACCCATAAAAATGGACAACAGTTAAAACAATGGGTTATAGATAATTGGTTATTAGAAAATCATATAATAGAATGGGCAACAGCATTAAATTGTTCTCAGCAAAATTGTAGCTCAACATTTCCTGAAACTATTTGGGTATTTCTACTTGGTGACAATTCATTAGGGGAAAGACTTGACATTGCTGAATTTAATATTAATAGATTAGCTATTCCTGACCATGACATATTGTGGACTGAATCTGCAATAAAATTTCATTCTATTTCCGTGCCGCATGAATCTGCTAGCCATTTATTAGTAAATAATTTACCAGCAGCAATGGCTAAAACCTTATGGTTACAACAGAATTTTCCAAATGCTCATTTTATTCATGTAGTACGTGATGGCTATCAAGTTGCTTTAGAACTTCGAGAGCAGGTTGCAAAACATTATGGAGTAACACCGCTATTATTAAATCGGGCTGCTAATCATTGGCAACGTAGCATAGAAATTCTACATGCTGATGTCTCAAAGCTAAAATATTTTTTGGAAATTCGTTATGAAGATTTAGTGGCTAACCCACAGAAATTTATGGCTAAAGTTTGGCAATTTCTGCATATAACCCCTTTTGATAAAGTAACAATTACACGTAAATCTTTAGCTAAAGTAACACCAGAACAACGAGCTGTTATTAAAAATAATGCAGAAAAAATGTTGAATTATTATAAATATTAATTGCTATATAATGCACCTTCAATATTACCATGAATATAACCATAATCTACAGTACTCGTAATAACAACCCAAATTTTATTCGTCATTTACAACAAACTTGTGGAATTAAAAAAGTAGAAATTCTATCCTATACCAACACAGGTAAGCAATCACTCAGTGAAGTGTATAATCATGGTTTACAAAAAGCTAGTCATGATTTTGTAGTATTTATACATGATGACATAATATTTGAAAATAAAAATTGGGGACAAAAAGTTATCCAGCATTTACAACATTTTGATATTATTGGTATTGCTGGAACAGCTCATTTACCAGAAAGTGGCATTTGGTGGGAAGATAGATTGAAAACCATAGGTATTGTCAAACACCAGCAAAATGGTAAAACTTGGGCTTCAAATTATTCTGGTGATTTTAAAAATAAAATAATTTCAACAGTTTGTATTGATGGGATTTTTATGGCGGTTAATCGACAAAAGTTGGCAGAAAACTTCAATGAAAATTTAACTGGATTTCATTTTTATGATATTGATTTTTGTATTAATAATTTTATAGCTGAAGTTAAAATTGGAGTTATTTTTAATATTTCGATTATTCATAAATCTCTTGGGCAAACCAGCAAAGAATGGGAACATTATCGCCAACACTTTTTAGCTACTCACAAATACAATCTGCCATGCAAATTAAAACCTACGGTTATCTATGATAACAAAAGAATTAATCTAAAATATTATCCCAAAATTTCAATCATAATTCTGCATAAGTCTAAAAACTTTCTTTTATTTAACTGTTTGAATTCTTTAGCTGAAAAATCAATCTATCCCAATTATGAAATCATTATAGCAGATACTGGTTCATCACAATTGGAGTTAGCAGAGATTTATGAACTAGTTCATACAAAACAAAATATTAAAGTGGTAGAGTTTAAAAAGTATCATTTTGCTAGTGTAAATAATGAAATAGTGTTTAAGCATAGTGATATTAATTCTGAACTTATCTTGTTTTGCAATAATGATATTGAATTAATTAATGATGCTATCACTCGTATGGTACAAATTTACCAAAAGAATAGAGAGCAATGTGGTACAGTTGGATGTCGTTTATATTTTGCGGATAATACTGTTCAACATGCTGGTATTTATTTATTTAAAAATCAATATGATAATTTGGAAATTAGTCATAAGGGATTGCATTCATATTATAATTTTAATTCTGATGGTGAAGAAAAAATTATTGGCTCAACAGCCGCTTTTTTATTGGTGTCAAGAAAATTATTCAATATAATTGGGGGATTTAATACTGCTTATCAAATCTGTTTTGAAGATGTTGAGTTTAATTTAACTTGTCTTAAATATAATAAAACTAATTATATAGCAAATGAAGCAGTGGGGTTTCATTTTGAATCACAGACTAGAGAGAGGAAAATTAGTATGGCTGATTATAAAAAGTTGGTAGCTTTTTTACGAGATGTGCCGCAGATTGTGGATAAGGTTTAAAAATTATGATAAAATCACATATTAATAATTAAATCACATATTTAAACCAATTGGAGAGTAATTAATGAAATATAAAAAGTATTTAATAGCTTTGGTAGGTACTGCTTTACTGGGTAATAATCCAACTGTTAATGCAGACCCATCTTTGGAAAATTTACCATCTGAAAGTAATAGTAATGACTCATTTTTGAGTAAACTTGGTATAACAAGTAATTCAACTCGTTCTCGTACAACAAGAGATTCTAAAGAAGGTTGTTTTAATTTTTCTCAAGATTCTTATGATATTAAACAAAGTGATGGTGTAGCAATCATTCAGGTTGACCGCACTTGTGATTCTTCTGGTAGTTTTGCTGGTTCATGCCCTGAAATTTCTTTATCTAGTTGTGATTCATCAGGAATTTGTAATGAATTAAATTGGGATGATGGCGACAAATCTTCCAAAGAATTTCAAATTTCTACTTCTAATGGAGTAGGAGATAAAACGGATTATTTAACATTGTCGAATTCTACTAATGGTGCAGGACTTTGTGGAAAAACGACAGCAACTCTTAATATTACTGATGATCGTAAAATTGAGTTTGTCGATTATGTTTACCAAGTTACTGAAGGTGATGGCTATGCAAACATTTCAGTTCAACGCACCGGATGTAATAATTATTCTCCTCCTGTTAATGTAAAAGTTGGTTATGAATGTACTACAGATGGAACAGGATGTGTTAATGCACCTTGGGTACAGGGAGAATGTGGTTCAAAGGAACTTCAAATTCCAATTGCTGATGATCATATCGTGAATGGTGATAGGTCTTTGGATTTAGAAATCCATAGTTCATATGGTGAAATTAGTACTGGTAAATCTTATCTCTTAGAAATATTAGATAATGATAATACTACCATAGCTTTTTCTACAAATGATTATGGTACAGCAGGTATTGGAACGACTAAAACTGTTGAGGTTATACGCACACCTAAAAATGGTAATCCAGAATGTCTAAATACTCCATCAGTTTCTATTTTTCTTGCTCATAATCAAGTAATTGATGGTTGTACCACAAATTCATCAGGACATTGTGGAGAAAATGTTAATTGGGGAGCTGGAGAATGTGGTTCTAAAACTATTGATGTTCCTGTACAAAGCGAAGTTGGTAGTAATATTGGGTTAATTCTTTCAGAACCAGATTATCAAAGTATCTATCCAACTGAACTTGATTACAAGAAAAATCATGCAAGTTTTTCCATTGTAGATGTTCCACCAGAGAAAAAATCTCCTATAGCTAAATTTACTTACACCCAAACTCCTGATAAATATGCACCATCAAAAGTTAATTTAGATGGTAGTGATTCTTTTGACTCTGATGGAAATATTGTTAGTTATGAATGGAAAATTAACGGACAGACATTGTATGGTAAAAAAGCTAGTATTGATCTAACAGCTTTTGGTGAATATCCGACTACTTTAACAGTAACAGATGATGATGAATTATCAAATGAGTATACTGAAACTGTAGAATTACATAAAGTAGAAACACCAATACCACCAATAGCTGATTTTATAGTTCAATCAACCAGCACTTTAGATGGTAATTCATGTATATCAACAATTGAGCTAGATGCTAATAAATCACATGATGATGGTGAAATTGATAGTTATGACTGGGAATTTAATGATGGTTCTAAAGAACTTAACGGTGTATTAGCAGAAAGAACGCTTACTGATGATCCAGGTAGTCATAAAGTAACTCTTACTGTAAAGGACGATGATGGGTTAATTGATTCTAAAACTAAAACAGTACAAGTTGAAGAATGTGGTGATGTTGCTATTGGTGAATCTAAAATTGAAGTTACATTTGAAGGTTTAAAAGAACACTACTCAGTTGGTGAAGTTCTGAAAATGAATTTGATAACAACTGTTGCTGTTAACAGACACACTCGTCTTGATTTATGGGTGGCAATTGTGAAACCTGATGGTAGTTATTTGTATAAAACAAAATACCCATTTATGCCTTGGAGTACTGAACCGCAGTCGTACAAATCTTCCATAAGTTCTATTCAAGATAGGACTTATATATTTGATTTCGAAGTACCAGAAGGTTTTGGTGGAGATTATGTTTTCTTTGCTGCCTATGTTGAAGAAGGTAAAAACCCTGTGAATGACTTTACTGTTATTCGTTCTAAGTTTCCAGAAGAATCAGATTATCAGCATATTTTACTAGGAAATACAAGAGGAGATGTATTACCATCAAAAGGTACTGGAAACACTGAGATTAAATTTGATGGTTTAGAAAGTTTTTATAATGTTGGTGACAGGTTTAAATTAAGATTGTTAGAATCTGTTGGTAAAAATAGTGTTAAGGATTTGTGGGTAGTAATCAAGATACGTCACCAAGAATCACCTGGTGGTATTATGTTTAAAGCATCTGATGGTACCGTGTTTAAAAAAGATGATTTATTGTTCAGAACAAATGACCCATTCATGCCTTGGAGCCTTGAACCACAAGGTCACAAATTTTCTTTAGAGAATACTCAATCCAATCATTACATCTTTGATTTTGAAGTACCTGAAGGTATTGGTGGAGATTATGGTTTCCATGCTGGTTATGTTGCTGAAGGTGAAAATCCTACAACAAACGGTCTTATTCTTATTTCAAATCACGAATTTAAAACACCTGTTGTTTTTTCTAATAGAAAAGACTAATTTTGAATAAGTTATTTTAAGTTTTTGGTAATCCTAAAATAAGTATTGATATTTAGGATTACTAAATCAATAACAGTATCAAGTGGGTATGATCAAGAATATCAATCGTATGATAAAGTCAGAAATCTAAAAATATTGTTAGAAGTAAAATTAACAGGAAGTTTAATGGAGATTTAAGAAGAGATTTAAGAAGTGATGAATGAAATAGGAAATGAATTAATGGTAGAAAAATTAAAATCTTTTGATACAGATAGTTATCCAATAAGATGATATAAAAAATTGACAGAAAGAAGTGAAGATGACAAATTGTATCAAACTGATACCATAATTTATATAGTACATCACAATAAATCAATATTCTATGGAAAAATTAAATAACGACGAATTATTAGCAAATAAAACTATTCAATCAAGTACTCCACTGCAAGAATTTTGGCGATTATTTCATAAAGATAAGTTAGCCATGATTGGATTTATTTTATTATTGCTTTTAATCATAGCCGCTATTGCTGGTAAAGTTTTAACTGAGTGGACAGTAGTTTTTGACCCAGCAATGGTAAGATTAGTAGATAAGTTCATGCCACCATTTTCATCAGCTTCAGAACATATTTTACTAGAAGAAGTGCCACAATTTGGCATTTATATATTGGGAACTGATGAACTAGGTAGAGATGTATTTGCTCGTATGTTACAAGGTTCTTTTGTATCACTTTCAATTGGTTTTGTGGCTGTCAGTATCTCAACTTTTATTGGAATTTTATTAGGTGGACTAGCAGGATTTTATGGCAATGTTAAATTATGGTTCATTTCAGTTGATACGTTAATCATGCGTTTTACTGATGTTATGTTGTGTTTTCCAACCTTTTTTCTAATCTTGACGGTAGTTGCCTTGTTGCCTCCAAGTATTTATAATATAATGATTATTATTGGGATAACCAGTTGGATGGGAACAGCTCGTTTTGTAAGGGCTGAATTTTTAGCATTAAGAGAACAAGATTTTGTATTAGCTGCAAAGGCTTTAGGTTTACCTGAATGGAGGATTATTTTTCTCCATATGGTTCCCAATGCAATTGCTCCAGTTTTAGTTTCAGCAGTTATTGGAGTAGCATCAGCTATTTTAACAGAGTCAGCTTTAAGTTTCTTAGGTTTTGGTGTACAACCACCATATGCGACTTGGGGTAATATTCTTGCTGATGGGAAAAACTTTATTTTTGATGCACCTTGGTTATTCTTTATTCCTGGTATAGCTATTTTAGTAATTGTATTAGCTTTTAATCTGGTTGGAGAAGGTATGCGGGAAGCTTTAAATCCCAGACTTAGAAGACGTTAGTTAACTATAACTTATTTATTATTCAATTTTAAAAATAGAACAAACGAATTAATATTAGAGAATTATACCCAAATGCTTTTAAGTGAACTATTGGCAATTGACTTGCCAAAATCCAGTGACCATTTAATCACAGGTTTATCCTTAGATAGTCGTGTTATTCGCCCTGGTAATTTATTTTTTGCTATCTCTGGAACTCAAACTGATGGTAAATTATATATCGATATGGCTTTACAACAAGGTGCGATAGCAATTGCTAAACAGTCTCCTACTTTTAGCATAGATATATTACCCAATAATATACCATGTATTAACTTACCTAATTTATCCGCACAATTAGGAGAAATTGCTGCCAAATTTTACCACAATCCATCCCAAAATATGTCTGTTATTGGAGTGACTGGTACTAATGGCAAAACTTCAGTAACTCACGCTATAGCTTATATTCTACAATCTTATGCTCCTTGTGGTTTACTTGGTACTTTGGGTTATGGTATTTATGGAAATTTGCAATCAGCTAGTCATACCACCCCACACGCTATATCTTTACAAAATTTATTTGCAGATTTACATAAAAAAAATGTATCACAAGTTGTTATGGAGGTTTCTTCCCATGCTTTGGCACAAGGAAGAGTCAACGGAATTAATTTTGAGACAGCAGTATTGACTAATTTAAGTCGAGATCATTTAGATTATCATAAAACCATGACAGCTTATAGTGATGCCAAACGTGTTTTATTTGACATGCCTAATTTAAAAAACGCAGTGGTAAATTATGACGATGAAATGGGACGAAGCATTTTAACCGAATTACCAACAACATTAACTTATAGTATCCAAGATAAAACAGCAAATGTTTATGCCAAGATATTGAGTTATAACAATAATGGTTGTCAATTAAGCATTTATAGTGATTGGGGTAATGAAAAGTTACATAGCCCTTGGTTAGGCCATTTTAATGTCAGTAATATTTTGGCTATATTAACAACTTTATTGAGCATGGATTTTCCATTATACGAGCTAATTAATCATTTAACCATTTTGCCAACAGTTCCTGGGCGTATGGAACGTTTGGGAACAGTGGGGCAAGCTACTGCGGTTATAGATTACGCTCATACTCCAGATGCTTTAGAGAAAGCTTTATTGGCCTTAAATGAACATTTGCAAGGTAATATCTGGTGTGTATTTGGCTGTGGTGGCGATCGGGATCGTGGTAAACGAGAATTAATGGGAGAAATCGCTCAACTATGTGCGAATAAAGTTGTAATTACTGATGATAATCCCCGCTATGAAAGTTCTCAGGCTATTATTGATGATATTTTGCAAGGTTGTCCAACTCCAACCGCAGTAATTCCAGATAGAAAGCAAGCGATTGAATATGCATTACAAAATGCTGATGTAGATGATGTTGTATTAATTGCTGGAAAAGGCCATGAAGCTTATCAACAGATTGGAGATCAACGTTTACCATTTAGTGATAAAGAAGTAGTTAGCTCTTTTTATCAGAATATAAAATCTTAGTACGGAAATAATTTAATTAAAAATGACAGAAAAACCTTGGAGTGGTCGTTTTACCGCTAACACAAATAGTTTTGTTGAAGCTTTCACTGCTTCAGTTGATTTTGACCAACGTTTATATAAATATGATATAGCTGGCTCAATTGCTCATGCCAGTATGTTAGCTAAAATTGGAGTATTAACTGCCACTGAAGTTGAACAAATAATAGCTGGTTTAGTAGAGATTCAAGCAGAAATCGAACGAGATGAATTCAATTGGTCAATTGCTTTAGAAGATGTCCATATGAATATTGAAACTCGTTTGGTGCAAAAAATAGGAGTAGTTGGTAAAAAACTCCATACTGGTCGTTCCAGAAACGATCAAGTAGCTACAGATATTCGTTTATATTTACGAGATGAAATTGATTTTATTAATAATGAACTGGTTCACTTAATTACAGCTTTAAATACTGTTTCTGATCGAGAAGCTGAGACAATAATGCCTGGTTTTACTCACTTGCAAAGTGCTCAACCAATTACTTTTGGTCATCACCTGTTAGCTTGGTGCGAAATGTTACTGAGGGATAAAGAACGTTTGTTCGATTGTAAAAAACGAGTAAATGTCATGCCACTTGGTGCTGCTGCTTTAGCTGGAACTAGTTATCCAATAGATCGAGAATATACCGCCAAATTACTTGGTTTTGCAGAAATTGCGGAAAACTCTTTGGATGCTGTTAGTGATCGAGATTTTGCAATTGAATTTACTTCAGTGGCAGCAATACTGATGATGCATCTGTCACGTTTTGGCGAAGAATTAATTCTATGGTCATCAGCTCAATTTAACTTTATTGAATTAAGTGATGCTTTCTGCACAGGTTCTTCCATTATGCCGCAGAAAAAAAATCCGGATGTACCAGAACTAGTACGGGGGAAAACTGGTAGAGTATATGGAAATTTAACTAGTTTATTAACTTTGATGAAATCACAGCCATTGGCTTATAACAAGGATAATCAAGAAGATAAAGAGCCATTATTTGATACTATAGATACTGTGAAAGGTTGTTTACGAGTTTACGCAGATATGATTCCAACTATGCAAGTAAATCGTGAACAAATGCTAGACGCTACTCAACAAGGATTCACTACTGCAACAGATTTGGCAGATTATTTAGTAAGAAAAGGAGTAGCATTCCGAGATGCTCATGAAATTGTAGGTAAAGCTGTAAGATATTGTATTGATAATAATTGTGATTTAAGTAAGTTAAAACTAAAAATACTACGACAGTTTTCATCTGTTATTAAAAATGATATATATGAGTTTTTAACTTTGGAAGGTTCAGTTAATTCTCGTAATCATATTGGAGGCACTGCTCCAAAACAAGTTCGGTCTGCTGTACAAAGATTATGGAAAAAATTGGAGCTTGACAGCCATGTTTCCTTTTTAGACTTTATCAATAATAATTCTGATTTAACTACTATAGACGGTATTGGAAATAAAACAGCAATAAAAATTATTGAAGATCGTCCTTATAAATCATTAGAAGATTTGCAAAATAAACATGGTGTTAAATTAGCTCAAAAATGGTTAATAGCATTCCTAAAAATTTAGTAATTTAATATTATGGCAGGCATTAAAAACCCATTAGACCTGCCAGATTTCCAAAATCTAGCAGGTCTTTTCGTTTGGGCAATTGAACACCATTGTCTGAATCAGAATTAGAGAATTAACAGAATATAGCGTTTTCCGATTGACTAGATACATAAGTAGGTAAATAAAAGTATTTTAACATTTAATCTTATATTAAAATTATTGTTATCAACACCTTAACAAAATAAACCGGATGGTGAAGGATGTTGGCATTATGAAGCAGTTAGTTGTGATCCAAAAAATGCTGAAACTTTAAAACAAGATTATAAAGGAGAATTTAACGATAGTTTTATTAAAAGGGTATCTGATGATGTTAAAAACTGTAACTTACCACTAACATTAATAGATATTGGTGGACAAATTACTGATGATAATAGAATTATTTGTAAGCATGCTACTAATATAATCTTAATAGCTGGAAATATGGACGAATTAGAAGCATGGCGTGATTTTTCTAAACACCTAAATTTAAAAATAATTGCTGAATTACATAGTGATTATCATGGAACAGAGGATATAGTTCTTAAGCTAGAGAATAACAATATCTACAAAGGTTCAGTTCATTATTTGGATCGCAATGATTCTTCCGCAAAAGAACGTCCAACAGTGAAACAACTGGCTAAAATTATTGTAAATATGATACCAACTGATATAAAAACCAGAACTATGAATAAAGATACTACAACTTTTAATATTAAACTAAAAGCTGATAATGAATTAAAAATTGGTTTTGGGAAGAAAGCAGCACAAAATGATGAAATAGTGAAGGATGTAGCACAACATCTTGATGAACTTATTGAAAATGGTGATATAGCTGGTGGTGAAATTATAAAGATTAAAGGGCCAGCTAGTCTGCCAATAGGTATGGTATTTGCCCATAAACTTGGCCATTTATATCAAGCAGTTGCCTGTTATGATCCAAAATTAGCAAAATATGTCGTTGCTATTGCACATGGTGATAAATATACAGTTGGGGATTTGATAGATTAATAATTAACTTTAAAAATTAGGAGTGCAAAATTTATTTTGCAATTAATGAGTTCCACACGAAAAATATTTGTATATTATTGGAAATGAATGCTTTCCAATTTGCAAAATAAATTTTGCACTCCAGCCTATCTACGTAAATTAAATATGGAACAACTAGCCGAACTTGTACATTATTATGAAGTACGAATGCTCGCATTAACAGAATATTCAAGCCAAATTTGGAACCGTTTTAATTGGTTTCTTACGTTGGAAGTAGCAATATTTGGTTTCTTCTTCACTCATTTAGAAACATTGCCTGTAAACCTTTCTTCAATTATACCAATTATTGGAGTGGTAATAGCTGGACTTTGGGCTTTCATAGGATTTGAAGACCGTAAGTCTATGAAAAAACATAGTGAAGTGGTAAATGAAGTTGATCTTGAAATTAGAAAATTCTTTGCAGAATGTAGTATCAATTTTGAACCTAAAGTAAAAAAACATTCAATCAGATTTAGACAAATGTGGATATTAGTGATATTTCCTTTAATTATGGCGGCGTCTTGGATATTTTTTATAATTGACTATATAGTAGGGAATATTTTACTTGGATAACCCTTCAAACAAATTATTAAATGATTTTTTTGCTCAACAATCACATATTACTTTTGCTTTACTTTTTGGAAGTAGGATTAATGGAATAATTCATCCACAAAGTGATTGGGATTTTGCAATTTGGTTTAATAATTCTTCAGTAAATGAACGTTTTATCCAAAAAGAACAATTGCGGCAACAATTAGCTAAATTACTAACAGAAAAAATAGATGTAATTGATTTACAAACTGCTTCATTATCATTAATGTCTTCAGTGGTAGAAAATAATATTGTGTTAAAAGGTGATGATTTACTGGAATTATTTTTGTTTTATAAACGAGTTTGGTCCTTAGAAGCAGACTTTTATTGGCGATTAAAACAAATAGAACTTTATCAGGCTGAAACAATGTGTCGTTTGCATCAAGCTGTTTTGGATGAAGCTAGGCAAAGATTGGAAATGGAAGAAATTTTTTCTAACATGGAAAAACTAGGAATTATCCATGCGTTACAAGTATTGATTGAAAATGCCATTGGTAAAGCTAAACATTTATTAAAAATAAAACAACAAGTTATTCCGGTTTCAGCTTATGATGTATTCCAGTTATTACAGCAACTTAACATTATTAATGAAACTGAAAAAAGACAATGGGATAAGACCATTGGTTTTAGGAATACAGTTGTTCACGAATATATGAATGTTTCTGAAGACATTGTATTTGCCATTGTAAGAAAACAGGAATATCAATTTACCTTAGCTTTTTTAAATAAACCATTTGAGGATTTTTGATAAATATGATTTATTCTGAGTAGAATATTTTTATAAATTTAATTAATAATAGGCTATTAATTTGCAACATTAGGAAAAATATGAAAATTCTTGAAGCAACTTATCAAATTGTAACTCCAATGTTTATTGGTGATGCAGAACAAAAAGCAACTGATTTACGTCCTCCTTCTATAAAAGGTGCGTTGCGATTTTGGTGGAGAGCGTTGAATTGGGGAAATGTTGATTCTTTGAAAGAATTACATGAAAAAGAAAGCCATTTATTTGGATCTTCTGAAATTGATGGAAAAGGAGGGCAAGGAGTTTTTTTATTGCAGGTTAGTAAACAGCCTAAAATTGATAATAAAGATAATGATATTTGGCCAAAAGTTCCACGCTCACGTAATGAAATAGAGGGAAGTACTTATATGGGTTTTGGTCTAATGCAATCAGGAAATACTGAACGAGGCAATTTTCAATCTCATCGTGAAGCTATTAAAGAGGAACATAAAGGAAAACATAATAATTTCACTATTTCTTTAGTTTTTAAACCCAAAAATATTCATTTGGATGATGATATTGAAAGCATAAAAGAAACCTTAGAAATATGGGGATTATTTGGTGGCTTAGGTAGTCGAGTTCGGAATGCTTTTGGTTCGGTTAGTTTGCTTTCCGATAATTATAGCTTAGAAGAATATTGTAAAAAAATTAATATATTACTAGATAATTATAAAAAAATTGATTTTCCACCATATACTGCTTTTAGTCAACATTCTCATTTTGAAATTATTCAAAGTTCTGAAACAAATACAGCTAAAGAAAGTCATGAAGAAGCTGGGATTAAATATAAAGAAAAACGTAGTGAAATTGATTTAGATAATAGAATTCCTTTAGGATTACCGCTTAACAAAGTTAATAACAATGATCGTCGTTCTAGTCCTTTAATCTTTCATGTGCATCCACTTAAAAATGGTAAATTTGTAACTGGAATTTTGTATTTACCGGCTGAATTTCATCCTGATTATCCTCAACATAATTTAACAAATTTTTATCAACCCGCAACACAACTTTTGAACAAGATTTAACGGATTAAAGGATGGACAGGATTTTAAACCAGATGATTTTGATTTAATCATGTTTTAT
>JQIA01000269.1_pt1 | contig 25078 bp, 16 predicted proteins | sample 811431 | NCBI WGS metagenome assembly JQIA01 (sample SAMN02998118, study PRJNA258478) | marine sediment metagenome | biome: marine; feature: seafloor; material: sediment; isolation source: oil-polluted sediment collected from 3 locations (0.5 km, 0.7 km and 0.9 km)... | place: USA: Gulf of Mexico ...
TCAGACTTGTGCTCTTCCGATCTTTAAATAAAGAACCCGGATAGTATATTTTATCAGCTTGCTGTAAAGCTTTTAAACCTTTTAGTGTAATTAAATCAGGGTCTCCAGGACCTAAGGAAACACCCTGTATTTTTCCTGTTATCATATTCCTAAACCTTTTTTAATTTTACTAAAGACACTCTTTTTTTGTCCTACTTTTTCGTCTTCTTCAAACAAAACACCTTTTACACCTAAATGATGTCCCATTTGTTCTTTTCCTATTTCAGATTCTAAACCAACAATTTGTTTACGGTATTTACATAATTGGCAATTCATGTTTGCTGTTCCGTTAATGGCTTCTTCTAAACGCTCATCAAAAGCTTTTAAAATCAACTCATCACTACCAAAAGCTTGTGTATAAACATACTCGTTAGAAGATGTTTTGCTAAATTCAGTTATTTGATTATAAATACGTTCTAAGAGAATTCCTGTGAAAAAGAAAAAAGGGATTGCAATGGTGCGATTAAAATTCATTTTACTAGTGAGTTCTAAACTTTTGGTAACGCTAGGGTAAGCAGTACCGCTGTAAGAAACGGTTGTAAAACCAAAACCCATTCCTTCTCCCAACATACAAGCTAATTTATGTACATCAGAATTGGCATCTGTATCGGTTGTTCCTCTACCAACCACCATTAAACAAACGTCTTTTCTGTCCATTTTAGAATGTTTGCTTTCCTCTTCTAAAACTCTTTTTTGAGCTAATTCTAATAAAAATGAATTCACGCCTAAGTGTTTTCCCATTTTTATGGTTAAATCACTATAGTAACTCTGTATGGTATTCATTTCATACGGAATATCATTTTTTGCATGTGAACCTGCGAAAAGAATAATAGGCAATGCATAAATTTCACGAATACCTTTTTGATACATGCGCTCAATAGAAGCTTCATAAACCGGGTGGTTAAATTCTAAGAAGCCATAATCTACTTCATATTCTGTATAACGAGCTTTTAAAGAAGCTACTAATTCTTTAAAAGCATCGGTTCCAGATTTTGTTCTACTACCATGTCCACAAAGTAAAATTCCTTTTTTCATTGTTTTAATTGATTGGTTTTGCTCCTATTAAAAATACCACAGGCATTTGTAATGGTTGTTTTTTTATATCGTCTTGTATGTTTTCTAAGGTTGATGATAGTAAAACCTCATTCTCTCTAGAAACATTAGAAATTGCATTGATTGGAATGTTTGGGTTTTTACAAGTTTCTATAAGTTTCGGAATTATTTTATCTAAACTTTTTAAGCCCATATAAAGTGCCAATGTATTACCAACCTTAAGCATTTCAGCAATTCCTTTCAGCTGCTTAGTAGAGTAATCAGCAGTATGTGCAGTACAAATTAAAATAGCATTAGATTGTCTTCTTTCTGTAATAGGAATATTAACAGCACTGGCAGCTGCTAAGGCTGCTGAGATTCCTGGAACAACAGTAAAAGGAAGCTTGTTTTTCTTTAAAAAGCGTGCTTCTTCTGCAGCTCTTCCATAAATATATGGATCTCCTGATTTTATGCGAACCACTTTATCACCCTGTTCACAATGAGATTTCATTAATGTATTGATGTTATTTTGACGAGTTTCTTGGTCTTCTTTATCTCCAAATTTACGCCCTACATAAATACGTTCAGCGTGCGTGTTGATCTCTAATATTTCATTTGAAATTAAATTATCATGTAAAATAATTTCAGCATTTTCAATTGCATTAAAAGCTTTTAATGTTAATAGATTTTTATTACCAGGTCCAGCACCAACAATAGAGATTTCGGGTAAATGTTCTTTTGTGTAAATCCATTCAGGATTTGAAAATTGATACTCGAAATTAAGTAATGATTTCGATTTAGAATTGTCAACTATTTTATAATACGTTTCTTTTGATGAACCAAAAACCGGAGCAGGTAAGTTTAATTTAATAGCTGCGTTTTCATAAAAGTCTTTCCTTTTAGGATGTACGTCAGCGCAACCATTTATGATTTCTCCAAAACAATTTTGTTCTAAAATGGCTTCAATTAAACCAATAGCATCTTTTTGATGAATAAGATTAACAGGAATATTTGGGTTTTTTAATTCCCTTTTTTTCGATAAAAATCTCCCCGGATGACGTTTAGGGCCAATTAATCCTGATAAACGTAAAATAGTTAAGTTGCTACCAAAATGTTCGAGTAATAATTCTTCTGCTTTGACTAATGCGTGTCCTGATGCTTTTTCTGGTAAACATGTTACCGTTTCATTTATAAGCTCGTTGGTATTTTGATATACAGATGTAGAACTTACAAAAATAACCTTCGTAGTCTTAGGCGTGTGGGCTATAATCTGAGCTATTTGTGATGGATGTATCGTTTCTATATTATCAATCCGTTTTGGTGGAAAATTGATAATAAGAGTATCTGTTTCATCTATAAAAGCTTCCCAATCTCCAATAATAGTATCAGCTTCAACTTTTATTCTACAGGTTTGAAATGAATGTTTTGCTAATGTATGTAACTGACTTAATGAAGTAGTACTACCATTAATTGTGTACCCTTTCTTTTGCAGTTGTAAGGTAAGAGGTAAACCTAACCAGCCTAAACCTACTATAGAAATGTGTTGTTTATGAATCATTACGCAACGTTTGTATTTTTATTTTGTAATTGAATTTTAGTACAATATTCCCAAGCTTTGTTTTCGATAGCATCAAACTCGATTTTATACTGTACTTCTCCAAATTTATTTTTAAATCGAATTCCTGTTTGTTGAGTTTCCTTTTGAATAAAATACTCTGAAATAGAAATTTTAGATTGTTGTAATTCTTTATTCTCTTTAGGAACCGCTGCAATAGTAAATGGTATTGCTGCTGTTTCTGTATGTAATTCTAAGGTGTATGTTTTTGAATATTCTAAAGAGATGATATCTTCAAAGGAAACTCTTTTTTCATCCGAAAAAATTAAAGTAACTCCTTTAGGATTGTCTAATAGATATAAAAATAATGGATATAAATATTGGTCAGAACTAAAACCTTTGGTCATAAAACATTCCCCTAATTCTTTATCGTTTTTTAATTCGAACGGTTTTGGTTTTATAGGAGCTATTTCATTATCTGATGCTTGTTCTTGCCAACCTTTTTTGTACAATAATTCAGAATTAACAAGTGGAGCATTATTAAGATGCCTTTTTATAATAGGCGTAATTTTTTCTGGAGTAAGTTCTTTATACCAATTTTGTCCTGGGTAAACAATGCAAGTAGGAGCGTCTTCACATCTACCGTTACATCTTGTTTTAATAGTATGTGTATTATCCCAATGCCCATTATTTCGTAAATAAGCTCTTGCTTCCCTTACTACTTTTTCTCCTCCTGCTTTCTGACAAGAGCCACCGTCGCAAAAGAAAAAAGTATGTGTTGTATTGGCTATATTTTTTCCCATGTTTTAAAAGAAATATGTTAAACTTATTTTTGCTAAAAATGGTGTTCCTGGTGTAAAATGAATATCATTTACTGGTTCAGGCTCTCCTTTTAATTGTGAAGAATCATAAAAAACGGCTTCTGTCCATTCATTGTTAAATAGGTTTTCTATTGATAATCCTATTTTGTATTTTGATGTTGAATAATTGACAACCAAATCTGTAATAAAATAATCATCAGCAAATACTGATTCATCTTCAATTAGTGGTCTTTCGCCTAAATAACGATAACGTAATGATGCTTTAACACCGTTTTGAAAACGAAATGTTGCTCCACCTGTAGAACTAAATCTTGGAGCACTCGGAATTTTATTATCGCCTTTTGGGGAGTCTAATAAGGTTCCGTAACTGTAATTTAAATCTGTATCTAACCAAAAATAAGGTAGTGGTTGGTATCTAAAAGAAGCTTCTCCTCCTAAACGTTCAGAGGATCCCTTATTTTCATATTCAAAACCATCAGAAACAAAAACAAATTCAGAATCACTTTTTAAATAAAAACCAGCAAAGTTACCTATTAAGTTTTTTCCTATTTTGAATTCGGTACCTAAATCATAACCTATCGCTTTTGGAAGCGGACTTACATCTTTATTTTTTACAGCGGCATTGGCATAATTTGAATGAAAACCAGAACTTGCTTTTGCGTATAATTGAAGGTTTTTTGTAACATCATAAAAGATACTTATTTTAGGACTAAACCTAAAAGAACTTCTACTTCCTTTTGAAATTGTTGGGAATATTTCTTTTAAATTAAAATCATAAAAATCACCTCTAAAACCTGCTAAAACATTTAGTTTAGGTGCAATTTGAATTCTTTCTTTTAAAAATAGACCGTAATTAGTTTGTTTAATTTCAAATTGATTTACTTGTTCTCTAAAAGTTCTACCAATTGCATTACTTAATCTTAAAGCATTATTGTTGTGTTCAATAAACCAACCTAAAGTTGTGGTGGTATTTGGTATTTGAAATGCGTTTTTGAATGAAATATTACCTTTATATGCATAGATATCTCGATTCTCCTGTTGATGTATCATATCTCCATTTACAGGATCATTTTGAAAAAATGTAAAGTTTGAAAACAGATTGTATTTATTATGAACATAATAAAGTTGATTTGAAAGTGTTACTTCATCAGAAATTTCTGAATCTAATTGTAAATTAACATGCATTCTTTGTGTATCACCACCTTCTGTATCATCAATAGCTCCAAAACGGTCTATTAAACCACTTTCTACAGCTCTTAACGGAATTTGTCCAGAAGCATTCCAATTACTATTAAAAGTAGAAATAGATGCTTTTAGTTTTTGCTTTTCAGAAAGTTCTACAGTATATTTAGAAAAAGTATTTAATTTTTTAAGGTTTTGTTTGCTATCAAAAAAGCTATGATTAAAAGTTCCTTCAATACTGATATAAGCTGTTTCGTAGTTTTTGGTTAAAAAATTCTTTTTATCTAAAAGAGAAACCATTGCTAAAGCTCTTACAAAATCATATTGACCATACTCTAATTTTACAAGATTATCATGTAACATGTCTTTAGAGCTAAATTTAGCTGCACCAGAAACTGCAAAATCACCTATTGAAAGTTCATGTGGACCTTTAAAGTAATCTACCGTTTTAATAGTTTCAGGAATTAAGAAATGCAAATCGGCATAACCTTGACCATGTGCATGAGAACCTAAATTGATACCAATATCATCCATAAGGATAGCAAAATCAGTTCCGTGGTCATTATCAAAACCTCTAAGAAATATTTGTTCTGCTTTTCCACCACCAGCGTGTTGTGCAATAAATAATCCTGGTACAGATTTTAAAAAATCTTGAGAACTACTTATTGGTCTTAATAGTAAAGAAATTTTTGAAACTTGTTGAATACCTAAAGCCTCTTCTTTTTTAGAACTGACAACTATTTCTGATAGCTGTGTAGCTTCTCTTTCTAACGTGATGTTTAAATTGTCTGTAGCTTTTTTTACTGTAATTGTTTTTTGATGATAACCCAGTAAAAGGAAAGTCAATTTGATTGGAAACTTTTTTGGATTGATAGAGAATTCACCCATTTTGTTGGTGATTCCTAAAATAGTTTCATTGTTTACCTCAAGACTTACTTGATAAATTTCACCTTTGGTGTTTTTGTCTATTACCTTTCCAGTAATAGTTCCATTTTGTGCTAATATGGGGAGTGAAAAAAATACACACCATACACTGCATAAAATCATTCTTTTTAACATAAAAAAAATAAATTAAGCAGGAAGGGATAGAAAATATGAAAAGACATAATTCTCTAACTCTTTACCCGAGAGTTACTATTAAAAATTTTTGAAATGGCAGGTCTCCTGACTTAACTTAACATTCATTTCCCTTCCCATAGTTACCTACAGTGGTTTATTAATGATGTTTTTTTATAAGTTTCACAGTTGCGGGAACAGTTTGGGTTTTAACCAAATTCCCTTTTAATTCAAAATTCTTCTTTAATTGTTAATGAAGAATAAAAAACCATTTACAGTACAAATGTATATCATTTTTTTTATTATGACAAGGAATCTAAAATGAGTTTTTTCCTTTTTAAAGGAGCGTTTTTAGGAAGCATTATAATTTCGAAGTTCTTTTTTTTATAATGCTCTAACAGAGCCTTTTCTAATTTTAAACAATAATCAAATTCTTGAAGTCTTTGTGCATCTTGACAATAAATTTCGAACCAAGTTGGGGCAAAGAAAACTTTTTGGTGGTAGTTTTTATGATAAGGGAAGTCACGTAAAAAATCAGGAACAGCTTTGTTTGCTACACTTAAATAAGCTTCTAAATCTAATAAAGATCTGTCACAAATAAGTGTATCTGTATTTAATAATTCTTGCTTTGTTTGTTTAAAAACAAGGTCTGTAAAACGTTTTATATCAGACCATGGCATTCCGTTACGGTTGTTTTTTTGTTCATCAATAATTACCTTTCTAGAAACTTCATCCATACAAGGAACCGTGTCTTTTAAAAGATTTATTAAGGTTGTTTTACCTGTTCCAGGTGCGCCTGTAATAATATTTTTTTTTTGAAAATTAACCATATTAGAATAGTAGTAACAATCCAATCATCAAAAGAGAAAATAAAATACTTGTTGTATAATTTATTTGGCTTACCCTTTTTATTTCTTCATGTTTAATTGTTCGATTGTTGCTTCCTATAAAAGGTTTGTCAACCAATTTACCATGATAATAATTAGGCCCACCAAATTGACAGTCTAAAATATAAGCTAAAGCAGCTTCAGGATATCCAGCATTTGGACTACTATGTTTTTTTCCTTCTTTAAAAATAAATGAGAATCCTTTTAATTTAAAGGTAACAAGTAACATCAATATTCCCGTAATTCGAGCAGGAATATAATTAGCAACATCATCTAATATTGCGGCAAATTTTCCGAAGAAGAAATAACGGTCACTTTTGTAACCTATCATAGAATCTAGCGTGTTAATCATTTTATAAGCCATTGCACCAGGAACTCCTAAGATTAAAAAATAAAATAATGGAGCAATTACACCATCACTTAAATTTTCTGCCATCGTTTCAAAAGTAGCAACTCTAATTTGTTGTTCGCTTAACTTGTTAGTTTCTCTCCCTACAATCCATGATAAACGTTTACGACCTGCTTCTAAACCTTCATTTTTTAAAACATTAAAAACAGCATTTCCTTCTTTTACTAATGTTTTATTAGCTAAACAATAAAATAGCATAAGTACAGAAAATGCAATTGCTATAAATTGAAAATCATAAGCGTTTAGATACTTTATGATGATAAATGGCGTAATAAAAGTAGTACTAACTAATATAATGGTTAATAAAGCACCTTTTAAAAATTTAGAATTGTTTTTATTGAGTAATTTCTCTCCTAAAGAAATACTATTCCCAAAAGCTATAATTAAATGTGGTAGTTTTTTAGGATCTCCTAGAATTAAATCTAAAATAAAAGCAATAACCAATATGTAAATAGTCTTTAAATCCATTCTTTTAAGGCTTTAATTAAAATGCTATTCGCTTCTTTGCTTTGTGTAGCTACACGAATATATTCTCCTTCTAATTTATTAAAGTTGGTAGCATCTCTAACCAAAATTTGATGGTTCACAATTAAGTATTCCTTTAATTCACTTGCTGATTTATGTAATAATTCAACTAAAAAATAAGAAGTATTACTGTTGCAAACTCTGATACCTTTTAATGCAGCTAATTGCTCTTTAAAAAGAGTAGTTTCTTCGATTAATTCTGAAGCGTTAAACTGAATGTTTTTATAGTTATTGAAAATATATTCACCCGCTTTTATAGCAAGCGTATTTACACTCCAAGGCATTTTTAATTCTAATAGTTTTTCTATGTTTGATGAAGCAGAAACGACATAACCTAAACGTAAACCAGGAATTGTAAATGTTTTAGTTAACGAACGGACAATAATTAAATTCGAGTATGTTTTTGTTAACGATACTATTGATGTTAATTTATCAGTAAATTCGATATAAGCTTCGTCAATAATAAAGGTAGTCTCAGGTTTTTGTTGAAATAAAAGCTCTAATTCATCATTAGAAAATATGTCACCAGTAGGATTATTTGGGTTACAAATATATATAAGGTCTGCTTTGGTTTCTTTTATTTCTGTTCTTGATATTAATTTATAATTCAAATTGAAAATCTTACAAGAATCTTCATATTCTGCAAAAGTAGGAGCAACGATAGCTGCTTTTTTATCAGAAAATAATTGAGCGATAAGATAGAAAGCTTCTGTTGCACCGTTGGTGAATAAAAATTGATTGCTATCAAGTCGGAATTTTTTTGCCGCTAAAATATTTAATTCATGGGCAATTGGCGAGGGGTAACTTTCAATTTGATGAATGTTTTTTGAGACCTCGTTGAGTAATGCTTTTGGGCATCCTTTATAATACACATTAGAGCTAAAGTTGTGTTTAATTTTTCCTTCAATTAAATGAAGATCATCACCATGTCCGTTTAACATTATTGTGCGCTATTTTTTAAGATGGTTGCCATATCTAAGTTATTATCGATCCAATCTGCTAACTTATCAAATTGTGCTGCTTTAAAAGCTTTATAATTTATGGCTTTTGCGTTAGGGTATTTTAATTGTAGTAACTCGGTAACTATTTCTTGATTATCGAAAATACCGTGTAAATAAGTTCCCCAACTTTTATTTCCATCAAAATAACCTTCTTCTTTTCCGTCGATAAGATTTAAGTGTTTGTTTTTTGGAACTGCTGTTTCTCCCATATGAATTTCGTAACCTTCACAAGATTCTTTTAAATCTTTAAAAAGAAAATTACGTTGAACAGTTTGTTTTGTTTTAGAAAGTGTTGTTTCTATATCGAATAAATCCAATCCGTCTACAGATTCAATTGTACTTTCTACAGAAAAAGGATCTTTAATATTTTTTCCTAACATTTGATAACCACCACAAATTCCAATAATAGGAGTATGATTGTATTTATCTTTTATAATTGTATCAAGATCATCTTCTTTTAAACTAATTAAATCTTCGATGGTATTTTTTGTCCCAGGAATAATGATAACATCAGCTTTATTTATTTCTTCAGGATCTCTTGTAAAATATAGATTGATTAAAGGTTCTTGTTCTAAAGATTGAAAATCGGTGTAATTAGACATGTAATGCAATCTTATAATCGCTATGTTTAATTTATCTTCTACGGCTGTTGTGGTTCTATTATTTAAAGCTACGGAATCTTCTTCTTCAATTATAATACTTTTATCATAAGGCAAAACGCCTAATATTGGCACACCTGTTAATTCTTCTAGTTTTTTTCTACCATCAACAAACAATGCAGGATCTCCTCTAAACTTATTAATAATAACCCCTTTTATAAGTTTACGCTCCCAAGATTCTAACAATTCAATAGTACCGTAAACACTACCAAATACACCGCCTTTATCAATATCTGCTATTAAATAAACACATGCATTGGCTGCTTCGGCCATTCGCATATTTACAATATCTCTATGTTTTAAGTTCAGCTCGCTAATACTCCCAGCACCTTCCATAACAACAGGGTTGTGTTTAGAAGCTAATTGGTTAAAAGATTTTTTAGCTTCTACAAAAAGATTTTGTTTGTTATCTCCTAAAAAATATTCTTTAGCAGTTTGGTCTCCAACAGGTTTTCCGTGTAAAATAATTTGCGATTTATTTAAGGAAGAAGGTTTTAACAAAATTGGATTCATTTCTACTGTAGGTGGAATTCCTGAAGCTTCAGCTTGTACTGCTTGTGCTCTCCCAATTTCTAGATTATCTGGTGTAGAAAAACTATTTAAAGACATGTTTTGAGCTTTAAACGGTGCAGGTTGATATCCTCTTTGCTTGAGCCATCTACAAATTCCTGTTGTTACCCAACTTTTACCTACATCAGATCCAGTACCAACTAACATTATAGGTTGTAGTTTTTCCATTTGATTTTTTTTTGGAGACAAAAATATTGAATAATTAATACTTTGGATATAGTTATCTATTTAAAAAATAGATTTTTTATAGAAAAAGGATAATTTAAGTGGAAGTATTGGTTTCTCAAACGTGAACTTTAGCAAAAAAAGTTTCTTTTGCTCAAAAAAAAGTGATGCTTTGATGTTTATATTGTTTTGTGTACTAAGTTGATAGTATTATATTTACGAGTTGTATTTGTAAGTTATTTTGATTGTAAATAAAAATAAAATTATTGTGAGGGAATTTAATTGTTGAATTCAGGAAAATAAATCTATTTTCCAATACAATTTGTGGCAATTCTTTTATTTAAAGGGGGTATAGGTTGTTAAGGTGGAATCGTGTTTTTCTTTCTTATCATTGATTTATTGTTATGATATATATTAAGATTTTTTAGGTTCATATTTACCTAATTGAAGAAGCTAGAAAGTTATTAACCCTAAGAAGTGATTATTCAATTGAAACAATTGGTTTATCAATAAAACATAAGTTCAATTACTTTCAATTCAATTTTTTGCTATTTTATTAAATTACAGAATTTGTATGAAATAAATCGATACAAACTAAACCAATTCCATTTCTGATTCTTGAATAAGTTCTTTAATAAAATAGGATGGTAATATTCCTTGTCTTTTCTTAAAAGCCGCATTAAACGTATTTAAATTATTATAGCCTACAGTAACAGCAATATAACTTAACTTGCTTTCTCTAAAGTCTTTTTCCTTTAGTAATCTAGTTAATAAATAATTAATTCTTAACTCATTAATATAATTATTAAAATTAGATTTTTTTTCTTGATTAATGACTTGTGATAAATATTTAGGATTTGTTTTTAATTGTTGTGCAGTTTGTCTTAGTGTACATTGTTGGTCAATAAAAAAAAGTTTTTGTTCTAATCTATTTAGTTTATTTAATATGATATTTTTCACACTTTCATCAAGTGAATTAGCAGCGTTTGTTTTTTCTAAAAGTTCTTCTTCTCCGTCTGAATCTATCTTAGGCTCTAAACGTTCTAGTTCTTCTATTTTGTTACTCATTTTCAATTGAATCTTAGCTAATTCAACCGTTCTGGTATATAACAATTTATTTTTATTTTTAACTTTTAAGTATGAAAACAAAACAATTAAACTTAAAACTAGAGTTCCAAAAAGAATACTTATGATAGTGTGTATCTTAGCTCTTTGAGCTTCATTTTCTAGTGCTAAAATTTTTTGTTTTTGTGTAATCTCTTTTATCTTTCTCTTAGCTTCAAGAATAACAATTTTTTGCTCCTTTTCATTTGAAAAAAGTGAATCTCTAATAGAAAGATGTAACACCTTGTATTCAAAAGCTTTAGATGATTCTCCTTTTTTATTGTATAAGTTACTTAAAATTTCACTGGTCGATTGCACAACATCAAACGCATTAATAGCTTCGGCTGCACTTAAACTTTTTTCATAAAAATGGATAGCTTCTATAGTATCTTCCCTTTTTAGATAAAGTTCAGCCTGTAAAATTAAAGCTCTCGGAATTCTAAATCTAAAATCATTTTTATAATTTAAGCTTAAGGCTTTTGAGATGTAGTTTTGAGATTTTTCAAGTTCATTAATTGAAGTATAAATATCAGCCATGTTCATATATACAATACTCTGTATATAATCTCCAGGAGGATTCATTTTATTTTCTAATTTTAGATAAAAATCATAAGCTTTTAAAGCACCTTCAGTATCACCAAGTTTAAATAAAAGTCGAGCGATTTCATCAATCTTAAAATAAAAGTATTGAATTTCTTCAATCTTAATGGTATATTCAAGACCTTTTAAACAATGGTTTAGCGCTTTTGAATAACTTTCATTTCTTATATAATAATGCAATAAAGCTCCATGAGCTTTCATTAAAATATAATAATTGTTGTCTTTCTCTCCTAAATCCAATAATTTAAGTGATAGATCTAGAGAAATGTCATACTCTCCTTTTTCTGAGTGTATTAACGATTTTAAACAAAGAATATCAGAATTTACATTTGGAAAGTTCTCATGATTTTTTGGGTTATCAATCAGGTTTAATAATTCTGTAGATTCATCAAAATGACCATTTACAAATAGCAAATAGGCTTTATTGTAACTTGCCTGCAATTCCCCTTTTTTATAGGTTATAATCTTTGAGAGATCTAAAGCTTCATTACTGTATTTACAGGCATTACTTGTATTATTATATTTGTAGAATGTATATAAACTAAGAAGAGAGTTTACCTTTTCTACACCATCTGTACGTTTATATTTTTCTAAAAGTGCTCTTTCAGAAAATTCTCCTTTTTTTAGATTATTTGTTTTATCTATTAACTCTTCAATTTGGTTAAAATAGTTTTGTATAGAATCTTTTCTAGTCGTTTGTGAATGAAGCAATGAATTCCCTTGAAGGAAAATAACTATTAAAAATATTTTTGAAAGTTTATTCATTTTATGCTAATAAATTAGATTATAATAATATTTTCTGAATTATACAAAGAAATCTTAAAGACTAAATAACTTCTAATTGTTCTTCAAGATTAGCCATGTCATTATGTAAATATCTAAACCTTTTTGCTTTACATAGACGAATACCATCAATAATAGACGCATGGTTTAACGCATCAGAAATAACGGCATCATCTGCAGAAAGTAACGGTTCAAATATACCACCATTGGCATCAAATGTAGTAGCGTACAAAATACAACTTTCCAGTTCTAAAAACGGTGCAGTTTTTTGTTCTAATTCTTTATGAATATCTTGTATTCCATAAATAAATCGAACAGAAGACAATCCAAAACCATGGATTTTAATAGCTTCAATTCCTGTATTTATAATGTCTGAGTTTGAGTCAAGACCTAAATAATTATTAGCGCAAAAATTAAGAACACCCTCTTGGTTTATAGAACTAATATTTGCATCTTGTTTAGAAGTTATTATGCGTTCATTTTTATAAAGACTATTAGATTTTATAGATTCTATTTCTTTTATTAAATCGTTTTTTATAGTATGGTACATGATCTTAAGACGTTGTAAGGTTATTATTGTATTTATACTCTTAATTTTTTAACATCGTTTCAGAGGTTATTTTTATTTCAAACATTGGTTTCCAGTTCCAACCTTTTTCAGCTTCTGCATCACCTATATTCATTCCCCCAGAATTTTCAATTTCTTGTCTAAAATATGGTTTATAGTTTATTTTAAAATTAGAATAACTGTTTTTTATAGATGTAGCTAACTGACTTGGATTAAAACTAGTTCCAGAAATATTATAAGATGTCCTTATGGTTATTTTCTCTTTTGGGGCTTCCATTAATTCTAATGTAGCTCTAATAGTATTGCTTATGTAAATCATGGTAATGTGGTTTTTGTGTTTAAAAACCATTCAAATTTTTCATTCTGAACAGCTTTATGAAAAATATCTATAGCATAATCTTTTGCACTACCATCTGGCAAAGATTGATGACCTATTACACCAGGATATTTTAAAAACGAACATCTAATTCGTGTTTTTCAAAGTAATATTTACCCCAATTTTCTCCAGCATACTTACTAATACCATAAACTGTAGGGGTGTTAAATTAGAAGATTGTGGAGTGCTTATTCGTTCTACATTATTACCCAAAACAGCAATGGAACTTGGGAAAAAAAACTTTTTTAATATTGTGTAATATAGAAACTTCTAAAACATTAAAAAATGTTTTCATATTTATGTCCCAAGTAGTCAAAGGATTTTTTTCTCCATTAGCAGATAGAATTGCTGCAAGGTGATATATTTGAGTAACATAATACTTTAATACAATAGCTTTTAGATCTTCAAAATTTGTGACATCAAGAACTTCAAATTGCCTATTGAAATTCTTATTAAATCTTAAATCTAAAGCCAGTACATTATCAATGCCATGTTTTTCTTGAAGCTTTTCTGTTAAGACAGTTCCTAATTGACCACTTGCTTCAGTTACTAGTATAATTTCTTTGTTCATTTTAATAAAGTTTGAAAGGCTAAAATTATATATTTAAGATAACTTTAGGTTAAATAATCTGTAATTAAATAAAAAATAAGTGTTTTTATCTTTTATGTTGTCTTTTTATGTGAAAAAATGTTTTAATTAGAATTTACTAAACTAAAAAAAAGAAAATTTATCTTCAAATGGAAAAATTAGCTGATATTGATTTTAAAAATTTTAAGGATTCTACAAAATGATTCAATAAAACAACGAAAGAAGTTGCTTAAACGTTAAATTTAACACCTTCTCCTGTATATGAACGCATAAGAAGATTAGAGAGACAAGGTTTATAAAAAAAAATGTTGCTCATATAGATAAAAACCTTGTAAGTATAACTATTACTGCTATTCGTGTGGTTCTCTTAAGGTATTACAATCAGGGGTTTATGAGTGAATTTAATAAGTAAGTAAAAGAGTTAAAAGAGGTGTAAGAATGCTATCATATAGCTGGTAAAGTTGATTTTTTTTAAATAAATCTAGGCAGCCTTGATGAATATCATGAGTTTGTTCGGTTAAAATTATCAAAAATTGAAAATATGGGTGTTTTAGAAAAAACTTTTGTTTTAAAAGAAATTTTTTCTACCACAGAGTCTGATATTTAATAGCAAGGTAATAACTTTAATTTGAATTATTTCTATAAATAAACCTCTAATATTTTGCACTACTTGCTTTTTTTGTTAAAAAATTAATCATAGCTGGAATTAACAATGTTTCTCCTTTACTTAAGGTGATGATTTATTGATCCCATATTATTTCTAAACTCCCTTCTACACAAATATAAATTACAAATGAATTTAAGTTTGTGTAGTTTTTTTGCAATTCACAAGAAATATCTATAATGTTAGTTTTAAAATAAGGGGGATAAACAAGTTTGTTTGTTGTATTAATAGATTTGTTATAAGTCGTTTTGTGATTTTTGTAATATTAAAAATCTATGGCATCTAAGGCTAAGTAATTATGTAATTCTCTTTTTGAACCTGTTTTTTTATCCACTCTATCATAATCAAAAACTCTATATGTAATGTTATAAGTTTGTTGATTTTCGGCTAACAAAAATCCAGCTCCAATTGCATGAACTCTTCCTGTTGGAATATAGAAGGTTTTACTTTTTTCAATATCAGATATTTCCCAAGATTCTCCAATAGAATCTAAAGTACATTCTTTATTTAATTCAGTTTTTAGTTTTTCTCCTCCCTAAATATGATAAGAAAGAACTGGTGTAAATTTTAATGGGTATAATTTCATAATTATAAATTTAAATAGTAAAATACCTTATACAAAAAACCTTATTTAAGAAAAATAAATTTACCGAAGAATCCATTGTATATAGCATTAAAAACAAAAAGCACTCTAAAATTCATGAATTTTAGAGTGCTTTTTGTTAAAAGCAAATATGTTTCATATGTATTGACATACATTCGGAGAAAGAAATGCGATTAGCTACTTTTAAAAACGAATTATTAACCTAAAAAAACATGTAAACAAAAAAACTAGGAGATGCTCGAACATCCCCTAATCTAAAAATTAATATTGCACAAAACAATAATTAACAAAACAAATTTAAGACTCTTTCTTCATTAATAAAAACCTATAGTTTAACTAATTATGTTAATAATTAGCCAAAAGGTGTTTAATAGAAACTTATTTATGGATTGTGCAATAATGCTAGCTACAAATTTGGGCTTATTATTATTATTATTATTATCAATTAATTATTTAAATTATGAAAAACACTTTTAAAAAAACACATTTATTATTATGTTTTTTTCTGCTTACAAATATCATTTTTGCGCAAGAAAACATAGTAAAAGGTACAGTTACTGATCAAGACGGTATTCCTTTACCAGGAGTAAGTATCGTTGAAAAAGGTACTACAAAAGGAACTCAAACAGATTTTGATGGAAATTATACTTTTAAAACATCTACAGGAAAAGTATTGGTGTTTTCTTATTTAGGAATGGAAACAAAGAACGTTACAGTTACTAGCTCTAGTATGCTTAATGTTAGTATGAAAGAAGATGCTAGTCAACTAGATGAAATTGTTGTTACTGGTTATACCAAACAAAATACTAGAAATATTACAGGTTCTGTTACAGTAGTAAAAGTTAAAGATCTTGAAGCAACAGCACCTGTAAGTATAGAGCAGTCTTTACAAGGACAAGCTGCAGGGGTTACGATAGGGGCGCAAGGTGGTCCAGGTGGAAATACTATGGTTAGAATTAGAGGTTTCGCTACAATTAACAATAATGAACCTTTGTATGTTATTGATGGTAATCCTACATCATCAGGTTTAAATCAATTAAACCCTAATGATATCGAATCTATTCAGATTTTAAAAGATGCATCTTCAGCAGCTATTTATGGTGTTGGAGCTAGTAATGGTGTTATTATTATTACTACAAAAAGTGGAAAGTATAATAATAGTGTAAAAATGACTTTTACGTCAAATACTGCTATTGATTATATTTCTAAATCAGATTATCCAAAATCTATTACTCCTCAAGAGTTGGCTAGTACTATTTGGAAACGTTATGAAAATGATGGTGTAGCTCCTTCTCACCCACAATATGGGAATGGGTCAACTCCTGTTTTGCCAAACTACTTGACACCTACTGGTGCAGATACAGCAGATTTATCTACTTATAATGCTTTAACAAATAAAATAACCAAAGCCAATAAAGCAGGTACTAATTGGTTTGACGAATATTTTAACCCAGCTTTAGTTCATAACTATAATTTTGGTGTTTCTGGAGGGTCAGAAAAATCTAAGTTCCACGTAGGTTTAGGTGCTTTAAGACAAAAAGGTGTAGCAATTCATTCTTTTTTTAATAGATATAATTTAAGAGTAAATTCTGAGTTTAAAGTAAAAGAAAACTTACGTTTTGGTCAAACTTTAAACCTTTCTTATTCAGAAAAAAATAACAGTACAGGAAGTCAGTCTACTGGAGGAGATATTTCTTTTCTTTATAGAGCAGATCCAATATTACCAATTTACGATGTTGGTGGTAATTATGCTGGAACACAAAGTGCTGGTTTAGGGAATGGAGTTAATTCTGTAGCAAGTGCTATAAGAAATAAAGATAATAAAGGTAGAACTTTAAGTGCTTTAGCTAGTTTTTACGGAGAGTTAGAAATTATAGAAGATTTAACTTTTAAAAGTAACATAGGTATAGATTATACAGCATTTCATGGTACCTCTTTTGGATTTAAAAACCCTGAAGTAAGTGAACCTAGTGCTACAAATAGTTTAAACGAGAGCACTTTTTATTCAAGTAAAATTACTTGGTTTAATACGCTAAATTATGTAAAAAGTTTTGGAGATCATAAAGTTGAAGCTCTTTTAGGTACAGAGTTTAAGAAGAATCAATTTAGACAGTTTGGTGCATATAGAACAACTTTTTTTACAACTAATTTAGATTATAGATATTTAGATGCGGCAGAAGGTACACAAACCAACTTTGGTTTTGGTGATAAATCTGCTATATTTTCTTTGTTTGGTAAGTTAGATTATAATTATAAAGACACTTATTTAGCGTCAGTTATTCTTAGACGAGATGGCTCTACTAGTTTTGCTTCAGATTTTAGATATGGTGTATTTCCTTCATACAGTTTAGCTTGGAGACTTTCTAATGAAGAATTTTTAAAAGACGTTTCTTTTATTAATGATTTAAAGTTAAAAATAGGTTACGGAGAGTATGGAAATGAGAGTACTAGTGGTCAAATACATGATTTATATGGAAATAGTGAAACTACTGGAACCTATGATATTTCAGGAAATAATAGCACTGTAGCAGCTGGTTACTTTTTAACTCAAAAAGGGAATAAAAAATTACAATGGGAAACTTCAACAAACTTTAATGTTGGTTTAGATGGTTCACTCTTTGATAATAAATTTAAGTTTGGTATAGAGTATTATAAAACCAAAACTGTAGATATGTTATTAACTTTAAAGCAAAACACAACTTTAGATGGACTTGTTTCTCCTGCTTCAGGAAACATTGGGACAATGGAAAATAACGGTCTAGATATTTCTTTTGGTTATAATGGAGAAATAACAGATGATTTAAAGTTTAATGTATCTGCTAATGTATCTACTTATAAAAACAAAATAACAAGACTTAATGATGATCCTGATTATTTCTTAGAAGGAGGTGCTGCTAGAGAAACATTCCCTGCAAGAACACAACAAGGTCATGCAATAGCTTCTTTTTATGGTTTTACAATTGATGGTATTATTCAAAATGCTCAAGAACGTGATGCTGCTGCAGATTATTCGGGTAAAGATGTTGGTACTTTTAAATATAGAGATCTTAATGGAGACGGCGTTATTTCTGATGATGATCAATCATACATAGGAACTCCTCATCCAGATTTCACCTATGGTGTTAATTTAGGTTTAGAATATAAAAACTTCGATTTAGCTATATTATTACAAGGAAGTCAAGGAAATGATATTTACAACTTTACTAAGTTTTTTACAGATTTTAATAGTTTTCCTGGAGGTAAAAGTTACAGGTATTTAAATTCTTGGACACCAGAAAACACAAATGCTGTGTTACCAAAATTAACGAATAGTCCTGCACAACATTATTCTAGTGCTAGTAACTATTATATAGAAGATGGATCTTATTTAAGATTAAAGAATATCCAAATAGGATATAACTTACCAAAGAGATTAACTGATAAATTAGGAATGAGTGGTTTAAGGGTATACCTACAAGGTAAAAACTTAATTACTTGGACTAAGTATTCAGGTTTAGATCCTGAAATTAATTTACAGAGTTATAGTGGAAACAATGCTAATAGAGATATTGGTATAGACAGAGGGGCTTACCCAGTGTCTAAAACCATTTTATTAGGGATTAATTTAAATTTATAAAATTAAAAAGATGAAAAAAATAATATTAATTTTAATAGCAAGTGTTTTTGTATTTACTTCATGCGAAAGTGAATTAGATATCAATCCACAAGGTGCACTAACAGATAGTGTTATTCTACAAGATGAAGTATGGGTAGGACAAGTATTAATTAGTGCCTACGCAATGTTAGATGGCCATCCAAACTATTTTTGGGCACCAGCATCAAACTGGGCACTAGGAGATGTTGCTTCAGATGATTTTTATAAAGGATCTAGTAGTGGTGATCAACCGCCTCTAAACGATGTAGAGCGTTATACACCAGGTACTTCAAACATCTATTTAACTAGAAAGTGGAATAGTATTTATGATGGAATCAGTAAATGTAACCAAACATTGCGTTCTGCAAAATTAGCTTTAGAGAGTGGTAGCCCAGAAGGTAAGATAAACCCTCTAATTGCAGAAGCTCGTTTTTTAAGAGCACACTACCATATGGACGCTAAAAAAATATGGAATAACATACCATATATTCTAGAAACTACAACAGAAGTTCCTGTAAACGATACTGATGTTTGGTCAAATATTGAAGAAGATTTACAATATGCGGTTGATAATTTACCAAACACACAAAATGATGCCGGTAGACCTACAGCTTGGGTTGCTAAAGCGTATTTAGCAAAAGCACATATGTTTCAAAGTGATTATGCTGCTGCTAAACCAGTTCTTAATGATGTCATTAATAAAGGTCCATTTAAATTGGTAGATAACTATCATGATAATTTTAATGGAGATATGGACAACAATTCAGAATCAGTTTTTGCTGTACAAAACTCTGTAAATGATGGAGGTCAAGGTGTTTGGAATGGTAATGCAGGAAACAGGTTAAATCATCCATATGGTTCTGATGCTCCAGGTGGAGGTTGCTGTGGGTTTTTTCAACCAACACAAAATTTAGTAAACGCTTATAAAACAGATGTTAACGGATTACCGTTATTAGATACTTTTAATGATGCAGATGTAAAGAGTGATCAAGGAATTCCTTCAAGCGATCCATTTACTCCTTATACAGGAAGTTTAGATCCAAGATTAGATTGGACTGTTGGTAGAAGAGGTATTGAATATTTAGGATGGGGTAATATGCCTGGAATGAGATGGACAAGAGACCAAGGTAATGGAGGTCCTTATGTTGGTAAAAAACATGAGTATTTAAAATCTCAAGAAGGATCTGTATCTGCAGGTTTGTCAGGTGCATTTAACGCAATTAACACTCCTTTAATTAGATATTCTGATGTTCTATTGTGGAGAGCAGAAATACATGCAGAAGAAAATGAATTAGATTTAGCAAAAGGAATTGTTAATCAAATTAGAAGACGTGCAGCTAATCCAGATGGATTTGTGAAAGATGCTAATGGAAATAACGCAGCTAATTATGTTATTAATGAGTATACATCTTTCCCTACAAAAGAGTATGCAGTTAAAGCTGTTCGTTTTGAACGTCGATTAGAATTAGCCTCAGAAGGTCATCGTTATTTCGATTTAATTCGTTGGGAAATAGCTGGTCAAGTTTTAAATAATTATGTATCAGTAGAACAAACGAAGCGTGTATATTTAAGTGGAGCAACTTTTACAAATGGTAAAAATGAATATTATCCAATTCCTTTAGATGCGATCAATTCTTCTAATAATGTTTTAAAACAAAACCCTGGATATTAATAATAAATGATTTGAGTTAATTTGAATTATGAGGGGCAATACCTAAAGTGTATTGCCTTTCATTTTATAAAAAAAATAAGATTACAAACCATGAATCAAAAAAAATCGAATCGCTCATCCTTTACTTTATTAACACTCTTATTTTTCCTTTGGGGGTTTATAACAGTATTAGTAGATTCTTTAATTCCTCGCTTAAGAGAATTGTTTACATTTTCTTATTTTCAAGCTGGTAGATACAATTTGCATTTTTCGGAGCTTATTTTTTACTCTCCATTCCTGCAAGTTATATCCTTTCCAAAATTGGTTATAAAAAAGGAGTTATTTTAGGTCTATAAACATTGGTATTGGATTTAAATCTGCATTTCCCTTTGTAAATGCGGTTTATGCTTATATCTTATGGTTTGCTAATAAAAATTAAAAAAAATCTATTTCACATGTATAAAAAATTTGGGCTATTATTATTAATAGGAATTGTTTTCGGGTGTAAAAATGAAACATCTGAAGACCAAAAAATTATGAGTACTTCAAAAACTGATTATACTAAATATGTAAATCCAATGATTGGTACCAGTAAAATGGGGCATGTTTATCCAGGAGCTACAGCACCTTTTGGTATGGTGCAATTGAGTCCTCAAACTAATTTTGAAGTTATGTTTAACGAAAATGGAGGTTATAATGCAGAAACTTATGAATATTGTGCAGGTTATCAATATCGAGACACAAAAATCATTGGTTTTTCGCACACTAACTTAAGTGGTACAGGACATTCAGATTTAGGAGATTTTTTGGTGATGCCTACTACAGGAAACTTAGTACTTAACCCTTTAAAAACTGAAAATAATAAAAAAGGGTTTTACTCTACTTTTTCTCATGATAAAGAGGAAGCTTCTCCTGGATATTATAAAGTAGATTTAGATAGTTATAATATTAAAGCAGAACTTACGGCTAGTGATCGTGTAGGTTTTCATCAATATACTTTTCCAAAATCAGATGATGCACATATCATTTTAGATATGGTTTATAATGTCTATCATCATGATAATAAAAATGTATGGACGTTTATTCGTGTAGAAAATGACACTCTTGTAACAGGCTATAGACAAACCAAAGGTTGGGCAAAAACAAGGAAAGTATTTTTCGCTATGCAGTTTTCAAAACCATTTAAAAGTTATGGACATAAAAAATATAATAAAGAAACCTATGACGGGTTTTACAAACGTTTTAAGCAAGATGAAAATTTCCCAGAAATGGCAGGAAAAGACATTAGAGCTTATTTTAATTTTGATACAGAAGCAGATGAGAAAATTAATATAAAATTCGCATTATCTTCTGTAAGTACAAATGGTGCATTAAAAAATTTAGAAGCTGAAATTCCACATTGGGATTTTAATAAAACTAGAGAAGAAACCAAAACAAAATGGAATAATGAGCTTTCAAAAATAGAAGTAACTACCCTAACTGAAGACGATAAAACCAATTTTTATACGGCCATGTATCATGCCAACCTTTCTCCTATTCTATATGAAGATGTAGATGGAAAATACAGAGGTTTAGACCAAAACATTTACACTTCTGAAGGCTTCACAAACTACACCGTTTTCTCACTTTGGGACACCTATAGAGCTTTACACCCTTTATTTAACATTACGCAACCAAAGCGTAATAATGATATGATTAAATCTATGCTAGCTCATCAAGAGCAAAGTGTTCATGGTATGTTACCAATTTGGAGTCATTACGCTAACGAAAATTGGTGTATGATTGGATATCACGCTACTTCTGTTATTGCAGATGCTATGGCTAAAAATGTTGGTGATTTTGATCATAAACGTGCCTTACAAGCATCAGTAGAAACTGCAAATGTGAGGTATTTTGACGGTATTGGTGATTATATAGATTATAAGTATGTGCCAGATGACAAAAGCCATTCTTCAGTTTCAAAAACTTTAGAATACGCCTATAACGATTGGTGTATTGCACAAATGGCAAAACAAGTAAGCGATACTTCTACAGAAAAAGAATTCTTTAAACGCTCAGAATATTATAACAATGTATATGATCCTACTATTGGTTTTATGCGTCCTAAATTATCCGACGGTACTTTTAGAAAAAACTTTGATCCTATGGATACACATGGTCAAGGTTTCATAGAAGGAAATGCTTGGAATTACGGCTTGTATGTACCACAGAATATTGATAAAATGGTTGATATGATGGGAGGTAAAGAGCGTTTTTCACAACAATTAGATTCTTTATTCACTATGGAAATTGAAGAAAAATATATTGCAAATCATGAAGATATTACACGTGATGGTATTATAGGTAATTATGTACATGGTAATGAGCCAGGGCACCATATTCCGTATTTATATAATTGGACAGGGCATCCTGAAAAAACGCAAGCTCGTGTACGAATGATTATGGATACTATGTATGCTCCAACAGTTGAAGGTTTATGTGGTAATGACGATGCTGGCCAAATGTCTGCTTGGTACATTTTTAGTAGCCTTGGGTTTTACCCTGTAACCCCAGGATCTGAAGAATACGCTATTGGAAGTCCAATGGTTCTTAGTGCTAAGGTAAATTTAGAAAATGGTAAAATTATAACTATTGATACTAAAAATCAAAGTAAAGAAAACGTATATATCCAAAAAATTGAAATTAATGGTGTTGAAGTTCAATCTGCTACTTTTAAACATAGTGATATTTCAAATGGAGGAACAATTACTTACTATTTAGGCAAAGAACCAAATATAAATTGGGGTAAAATAGACTCAATTAAAAAATAAGAAAAATGAATCATTTAAAAAAATACAGTGTTTGCTGCGATATAGGCGGAAGTCATATTAGCTGCTTACTAATTGATATAGAAACTGGAATTTTAGAAGATAAATCTTTAGTAAGTATAAAAGTGGATAATAATGAATCCTCTGAAACTCTTTTAAAAACTTGGACCAAAGCAATAAATAATTGCAAAAACAATTTTCCTGATAATTCAGAGTTTATTGGTGTTTCAATGGCAATTCCTGGCCCATTTGATTATGAAAACGGGATTGGACTTTACGATAACTCAAATCAGAAATTCGTTCATTTAAACAATATAAATATTAAAGAAGAATTAGCTGAGCGCCTGAACTTAGAACCTTCCAAAATAAAATTTTTAAATGATGCCACAGCATTCGCTCTTGGTTCTTTTTGGTATGGAAGTGGAAAAGAATATTCAAAAATGGTGGCAATTACTTTAGGTACTGGATTTGGATCTTCATTTATAGACAATGGTAAAACAATTGAAGAAGGCCCAACTGTTCCAAAAGAAGGATGTCTTTGGCACGTTCCTTATAAAAACGGAATTGCTGATGATTATTTTTCAACACGTTGGTTTGTTAATAATTTCAATTTAGTATCCGATGAAAAAGTAACAGGTGTTAGAAGAGTTGCAGAATTGGCAAATGAAGGAAATAAAAAAGCTATTCATTTATTCAATCAATTTGGTGAAAATTTAGCAGATTGTTTAGGTCAATACTTGGAAGCATTTAACGCCGAAGTTGTAGTTATGGGCGGAAACATTGCTGAAGCTTTTACACTATTTAAACCAACTTTATATACAAGTTTAAAAGAAAAAGGATTAAACATTGAGTTTAAAGTATCCATATTAAAAGAAAATGCTGCTATGTTAGGAGCAGTAACCACATTTAACAATACTAAAAATGAAAAATAAAAGCACTTTACCTATATTTTTAGCCTTTCTATGTATGGGCTTTGGTGACGTTGTAGGTCCAATGGTTAGTTTAGCAAAAGAAACTTTTGAACTAACAAATTTAGCAGCAACCTTACTTCCATTCAGTGGATTTTTAATGTTTGGTTTATTATCCATTCCAATGGGGATTTATCAAGATAAAAAAGGGAAAAAGAAAGTTTTATTAATTGGTTTAGTCATTGCTTTTATAGGATTATTATTACCTATTTTATCAGGAATGTACGGCCCAATTATTCAATCTTCGGGAAATGATTTACAATCTAAATTTTACATAATTTTAGGTTCAATTTTATTATTAGGAGCTGGAGCCACTGTTTTGCAAGTATCAGGTAACCCTATAATGAGAGACGTTTCTGCTCCAGGTAGATATTCTAGTAATTTATCATTAGGGCAATCAATAAAGGCAATTGGATCTTCATTAGGTTTTTTATTACCTCCTTTTGCTTTAATGGCAGGAATGGATTGGACGCTATTATTTCCAATTTATGCTGTTTTAATATTAGGAACAATTGGCTTAACAAAATCTTTAAATGTTGTAGAGATCAAACACGAAGATGAATCACCAGCCTCTTTTAAAAGTTGCATACTACTTTTAAAAAACAAGTATGTTTTAATGATGGTATTGACCATTTTCGTATATGTTGGAGCTGAAGTTTCTATGAGTTCAGGAATTCCAATATTATTAAAAGAAGAATTCGGAATTGAAGGATTTAGTTTATGGCTAAGTTGGGGATTGTTCTTTTTACCAATTTTGATTGGACGATTTTCTGGAGCCGCCATACTAACAAAAATAAAGCCTATTAAATTCTTATTTGCTACTGTAATT
>JQIA01000270.1_pt1 | contig 25056 bp, 34 predicted proteins | sample 811431 | NCBI WGS metagenome assembly JQIA01 (sample SAMN02998118, study PRJNA258478) | marine sediment metagenome | biome: marine; feature: seafloor; material: sediment; isolation source: oil-polluted sediment collected from 3 locations (0.5 km, 0.7 km and 0.9 km)... | place: USA: Gulf of Mexico ...
TAATTAATTTAAAAAAAAGAGATAGATTAAAGTTCGTCTAAAAACTATAGATGTGTACGGCTGCAAAACCGAATCCCGAAAACGGAGTGTAAAAACTCCGTTTTTTTTATTACATTTGTAATAATGGCAAGAGACCCTGAATTGCACCAGAGATTTGTAGATAAAGTAAGTACTTACTTTAACAATCTCGACTGCATTAGAGAGTTTGGCGTTAAAAAAAATACCACGGCTTGGTGTATAGCTAAAACAGCCGACACCTTTCTCCTCAAGCCTAGAACGGTAGAAGATTATATTTATAAAGCAGCGTAGCTGTTTATATTTCACATTTTAAAATCACTAAATTATGAGTAATTGCATTATTTGTACAACAAAATTAAAGTTTATGAATACGCCTACATTTGGTTCTGGCAGGCTTAATGATGGAGGAATTGTGTGTAGTGGTTGCTATAAAAAAATTAACAACATTAACCCATCAATTGCTAGAAAATTAAAAAATCATTCATCTGCAGATATTAACGCTCTATTTCAAAAAAAAGAATCTGACACTGCTTTTAAAAACAAAAAATTAGAAGAAATCAAGATACATATAAAATCTTTGGGGCTTACTAACTTGTCTTCGTTTTTTAGTAGGAAAGAAATTAATGAGCTTCCAGATATCATAGCAGAAAACGAGCGTATCGATAATATTATACAAGGAATATATAACAACAGTCATGGTATATTAGTTTCAACCAATAGACGACTTGTATTTATAGACAAAGGGATGCTATATGGACTAAAAGTTGAAGATTTTCCACTTTCAAAAATAACGTCTATCCAGTATGAAACTGGGCTATTACTTGCAAAAGTTAAAATTTATACTTCTAGCAATACAGCTATTATTGATAATGTAGATAAAGATGCTGCTCGTAATTTTGCAGAGTTTGTAAGAAATAAATTGTCTGAGAGCGAAACCCAACCTACAGCCACAACCGTAGCTGCTCCAAACGTATTAGAGCAAATAGAAAAATTGGGTACATTAAAAGACAAAGGCCTTCTTTCGCAAGAGGAATTTAACGAGCAAAAAATCAAACTTTTAGAAAAATTATAAGGCTACTCCCCAACTTAATTAATTCCCGCCCTTTGTGGCGGGTTTTTTATTCTACATCTACATCGACAGTACTGTCTTGGTCAACTGGAACAATCTTAGCGTCTATCACATCCACATCATTAACCAACACGTGCTCACTTTCTACCATTGCGCCCTGATCTAATAAAATACATTCGTAACGCTGTAGGTATAAAAGGTTAGCTGTACCAGTTTCAACTGGAGTAAAACCAATACGTCGCATCTCTTCAAAATTAACTCCACTGGTACCGTGAAAAAAGGAGTTGATTTTTGAGAGTAATTTTAAGAAATCTAAAGCCTTGGTTTGTTTTTTACTACCACGAGCTGTATCTGCAAATGTTTCAAAAAAGTAATATACATCTACCTGTAGATGCACGCGTTGCTCTTTTAAACTTATATCTTCCATTGCATTGCTACGGTAGCTAAAAAATACTGCAGGAGATTTAAAAGGATGTTCCTCTGCTAAAAAGCTTACCTGCTCTGCCCATAGATCTACATGTTTAATCTCTGGAAGATTATCGGTTATTATTTTCTCATGTTCTAGGTATAATTGTTCTAGGTTTTGCATTTTAAAGGTGTTTATTCGTTAATTTAATAGTTTGATCTATATATCCTTTTTCTAATCGTTGCATATAAAAGTCACTATGTCCCATATATTGCCGTTGGGGTATTTTTATTAAATGGGGCTTTGTTTTCTTTACTTTACGCCCTTTAGCTTTTAAACTTTGGGCTGTTGTTTTATTAATAAATACAGCTTTACCTGGACCAATAACAATATAATAAGTGCCACCAGGATGATTAATAATTCCTCCCTCATTATGAATACTGGAGTAGGCTGCATAATTGCGAACATTTACCCAATTATTACCGGTAGTATAATCGAAAGCTCCTTTTAAAAATCCGGTTACATGTAATGTGCTTCCATTTGCACTACTATTTTTTCTATCTTCCCAACTCTCAAGGCCACTTTTGTCGATCCATCCCTTTTGCTCAAATCTGTCCTGGAAGAAATTAGTTGCGCTTATTCCGGCTATTTCTGGCAGGTGATGCAATAGATCTTCCATCCCTTTGCCAAGGGCTTTAAAATCTGGAAACTCGACACGTCTAGTTTTTGGCATCTTTTTTGTATATTTGTATTAAGATAAAGAGCTGTACGGATACAGGCATCGGATTAACCTCCGCTAAGGGCCACCGAAGTATGGTTCTTTATTTTTTTGCATATAATAGAAATCCTACTCTTTCACTCGCTGCGTTTTTCATTTCAACTTCGTAAGATGTTTTAACATTAAAATCTTTATCGGTGTTTACTACTCTAATTTTATCTTTAAAATAGGTGATGAATCGGTAAGATTTAAATGTTTTAGATCCTTTCTTTTCCTTATAATTAAGTACATATATTTCATGTGCTCCATTGAGCATTTTAGGGATATTGTGTACCCAAGTCCAACGACTATTTTTATTATCTTTTACAATATGATCAAACTGTTTTTTACTAAGCTTTGTAACGTAGGTTTTCGCTCCTATTTTCGATTTCATCGTTATTTCTCCCTTTACAGCTTTGCTCTCAAACCACTTAGTAGCAGCTTCAATACTATCTAATTTCTTCAAAGGAATTAACAGGTTTTTTCCTCTAGCATAGATCTCTTGTGCAGATCTTAACCCGTAATCTTTTACACCTTGCAACTCCCGAGTTGTATTACTGCTTAGGTTTTTAATATATGGATGATCATTACTAAAAATAAGTTGTTGCTTACCAGCATTAAACTGAAATGGCTTGGGAACCTTTGGGATACCTTTTAGCTTTTCATCTGGAGTAATTGGTGTTCCTTTGGCAACTTGCCTAACCGTACATCTGCAAGCCCAATCTATTGGAGGGTAATATTTGTTCCAAAAAGCATCGTCAACGGGTCGGGTAATGCGATTTAGTCTTTTATGATCTTTTCGCACTTTACTATCTCCTGCAGTATTGTATTGCAAATCGAAAAGGTCTTTTTGGCTTTCAAACTTTGACCATTTACCAGCAGCTTGAGCAGTAAGCAATGCATTATTATATTCTGTTTTTAAATATCGAATATTATACTCACTGTGCAGTTTTTCTACTTCAGTTTTAAAAGTATTAAAAGGTCTTGTTTTTCCTTTTTCATCTACCAATAAGGCGCTAATTTCTGCATACTCGGTAAATATTTTTGAAGCCGAAAACACAAATAAATTACTTTGTAAATTGGCAAAGAAACCATCTTCAAATCCTGCAGAGGCTTTTGTTTCCTCCTTATTTTTAACAGCTTCAAACAAATGGGTTGCGGTTTTGTTTACCAAGTCCCAATGTATTTTAGGAGCCGAATCTGTATAATATATGTCGCGTGCCCAGGAGAGCATGGTATTTTTTAAAGGATCTGCACCTGCAGTAATTACTTCTGGTGTAGTTGGGTATAAATTTATTACTTCAGCTCTATGATCCGCGCTTAGTTTAGTCTTTTTTTTTTCACCCTCTGGCTCTTGGGGTGCTTGAGGTTCTGTACGTCCAATAATGGGAATGGCTGTTTTTTCTGAAATATATTCAGGATCCACTACATAACCAGAGTTAGTAATGGAGTTTACCAGATTCATTAATTCTTGTGGGCTCAACTCTTTAGTATCATCCCACTCAAAACGATGATCTTTTAATTTACTATATACCGGAGATATTAATTCTAAACGACACAGGAGCTCATCGTTGATCAAGAACTCTATAAAAGTCTTATCGTCTATATGGCGATCGTCGGCAACCTCTTTTAATATTTGCAATGATCCAAAAGTCCCTTTGGTATCTTTTGAGTCTGTGGTACCATCTTGGCCAAGTACACCCTTTGACATTTCAGAGTTCATTCGTGCCATTAGCTTGTCAAAAGTGTTATAAGCATCAACACCTTGCATATTCATCATTTCTAGCTTTTCACCTCCCTGTAGCACAGCCCAGTGATTGCTAATCATATTTTGAAGCATATCTGCCAACTCCTGGTGTCGGGTATCGTTATGACTATCTGTAGTTATAGTTCTTGGAGGAATGCTATATCTTTCTACAAATTCCAGCCAAGCTGCTTTGGCAAACTTTTTAGTTAATGGATCTGGGGCAATTTTCGCCAATTTACCTAAATCTCCATCCTCCCCAATTTGAATATAATAAGGAAATAGGTTTCCTTCTTTATATGGATAACCTTTTTCGTCCCCCACTTCTTTTAAAATAAGCCCAGATTTATAATTTACATTCTCTCGAGGGACTAAACCTACGTGCATTAGTTCCATCTCTTCATTTAGATCCCAAAGCTCCAAAACGGTAGTTCCCATAAATCGCGACCACATCGACTCTTTTAAAAAGTTGTAAAACCATTTCTTTTTAAACAAAATATTGAGATCTTTATCTTCTTTACCATTAGCATCAACGATTTTGAACTTAGAACCTAATATTTTTAAAATTCTACTCTCCAGTATCGATTGCAGGTGGCCGTCTATTAAAATACTTTCATAGACTTGTAATAAAGGTAATCTGTTAGAGCCCTCTTGAAGTCCAGCTAGCGTTAAGGCATCTTTCCAAGTTTTAATGGATTGAACACTTAAGCTTTTACTACGAGGTAATATTATATTAGAAGGTCTGTTCTTGCTATATTTTTTTCCTACTTTACTGTTTTGTGCCATTTAGGTGGGTTTAAAGGGTATTTAAAATCTATTTAAAAGAGGTAATCATCATTTCCGATATTTCCCCAAAGCAATTCTTTGCGAGTGTCTATTTTTGGAAGATTTGGAACTTCAATACCGTTACGAACATCCTCGAGCCATTTATCGGCTAGTTTCTTTTCGTCTTTATAATCACTCGGTATTTTTCTTGGTGCGTTACGCCGTACCATATAATAGCAAACTAGTGCTGTTAAATGTTTTACTACCTCAGGATCACGATCAGGGTCTACAGCTGCAAAAACAGCATCCACATCGTAGCGTTGTCGAAGCTTTGTTTTTACTCTGGCTATTTGTTGCCCTTCTATTTGCTCGAGAGCAGCTTCATCTTCTACGTCATCGTCATCTACAAAGGTCTCGAACATGTGAGCGACTAAATCTTCTCTTTTAAGAAATACAAAGTTTAATGCCATTAGTATAAGTGTTTGCGTTTAATTCTTCCGGTGCTTATGGTACCGGTTCTGTTTGAATAAATATAAGTGGACAATTTCTCGATACATTGTTGATCTGCATCTGGAGAATCGTCCTTTGTTTTGTAATTTGGCTCTAATGCGTATAATTGAGCTAATCCTAACTGAGTATCGTTATGGCTCTTTAATTTTTCATTATACCACATTCTATTATTTTGGTAATAGGGCTGCATCGTAAGCATCCGATCGTATTTTTTACCCTTCGGAATTACAATCTTTATGATATTTAATTTAATGCCAAATTCATCCTCTACCTCTTGGATAGTTCGCTCCACTTCATCGTTCCAGAACTGAGCCTCAAACTGCCAATGTACAATCACACCATCGGGTAGGTTAATTTGAAAGTCGCACATAAACTCGACAGCTGCTCTCATTTTACATTGCTTTAAAAAGGTAGTTACTTTAAAGAATTCTTTACTCTTTAAGCCCCAAACTGGTACTGCATTAAAATCTGCAGTAGGAGTTCCTGCGTAAGCAACATCCCAATGTCCTACTAATGCTTCAAAATGATCTATTCTTGGAAGTTTGCAATACTGAGTTTCTTCCGGCATAAATATTTTCCCTTGCGGGTTAGAAATATGGCAATACTCAGCATCTGCAGCTAAGGTTCCCATTTTCTTACGTTTCTTTTTAAAGTAATCCTTTTTGTATTTCTGAAACCAAGTAGGTAATAAGGTTACCGTGTTGTAAGCCAACACTTCGTGGACTTTCCAATCTTTATGGCGAGCAGCTAGTTTCTTTAAAAACATTATTGGAGCAAACCAGTTATTACTAAATAAAAGGCGTTCGTAAAGTCCATCAAATACTGGTAACAGTTCCTGCTCTACCCACTCCACAATCTCATCCTGGATACGTTCGTTTTTTATTGTTTTACGTGTTTCTAAATCATCTCCGCCTATTAGAGTAGGTCTTAGATGACCAACTCTCAAACCTCTACAGCTTTGTCCCAAACCTAAAGCATGGCCAATAAAACCGCCCTTGGTAATAAAGAATCCATCTTCCCAGGATCCGATGCGTTTTTGTTCTCCAAAATCATTAATAATTCGAGGATTGTCTTGAAACTCCAAGCGGATATCCTCCAACAGCTGCTGTGCTCTTTTTTCGTTTTGACCTATTAAAACGAAGTAGGTTTCACCTTCGTTTAACCACAACCAAAAAGGTATAATTATATTATTCCAAACAGACTTGGCCTGTCCACGACCCCATTTTGCAAAGCCTATAAATTTAGGATCCCGTTTTACCATATTAGCCCATTTAATATGAAAATCGTTACACTCGCTAGTAGCATAATGAGGGAAGTAATATTCTACACAAAATTTAACATCTTTTTTTGCACGAGCAATACGAGCTCTCTTTTCGGTTTTAGTTTCATTAATATTAATGGTACCTCCAGAGGCTCGAATAAGTTTTATCTTTTCGAGGATCCTTTCCTGTGCTTTTTTGTCTTCAGCTTTCATTAAATTTTTGTAATGTCTCCTGGTTTAATGATGCGATTCTGTTTTATATGAGTAACCTCTTTTTTACTAAAATCGTAGAACATATTGGTCACTACTTTTACGCGATATATTTCTTTACGATCGTTGGCGAGTTTCTTTTCACGTACTATTTGACCCAGCTTATAGCCACAGCCTTTTTCTAATAAGTAGGCTCCTATTTGTAATTGCCAGTCTTTTATGCTGCCCATATTCCAGAGCAGGGACATTATTATTTTTATCATTTGTATTTAAGAGCTATAGTATTAGTATGATTTTCAAAAAAGTCTAATATATCTGGATGTACTTTTTTATCCATTTCGTCTAGCATAGCAGCTAGTATTTCCTCAGCAACATTGATGTACACATTGTAAGGTATGCGATGCTCCTTAGTGAAACTTTGAGTGTATTTATTGAGTTTTGCAATAAGATCACCTAATCTCATTTCTTCTTTAGAGATTCGCTCCTTTTCCTCCAGATCATCACCAGGATCTTCTTGAGATAAAATCAAAAGTTTTTCAGCATAGACATTACCCAATTTGTTGGCGGTTTCCTCGGCTGTTTTTATAGAACCTAATAACGCATTACGTCTATCTTTCCAATGGTATTTATCTACCCACGATCCAATGGTTTTCTCGTTTACATTTAGGAGTTTTGAAATTTCTTTAGCTGTTTTACGCTCTTTAATATAAAGAGGCTCTGCGAGTTGTCTCTCTCTGTCTTTTGCCATAGGTAGTAATGTGTAGTACAAAAGTGGTATTTAATTACCATGTTCTTAAAAGTAATATCCAAGGTCGTGGATACAATCACGGTTGCTCGTGGTCTGAGACCCGTATCTACGATATCCCATTTTTAAAGCTTCCAATTTCACTACACTTTTGTCCTAGCAATTAGTTGAACCAATACAGGTAATTTGAAAAATAGACGTATAAAATTATACTTAGCAGCAGCAATCATTTTTGCAAGTAGTATGACTGCTACTAGCATTCAAGAGTTGGCAGAAAACCATCCATTTGCTATTACTGCTAAGGTAAAAGAGAAAACGGCCTATATCCGTATTACGGGGACCATTTGGAGATGGAATAACAACGCCGAGTGGTTTCGACAAAAAATTGAAGAATACAATGCTCAGGGAGTTACTAAACTACACATTTATATTAATTCCCCTGGAGGATCTGTGTTTGAAGCTAATGAGATCTGCAATGAAATAAAAACATTTAAAGGAAAAGTTACAGGAGAAGGCGGTGCTATGGTAGCAAGTGCAGCAACTGTAATTGCTTTAGAGTGTGATACTTTCGAGATGCCAAGTAATGGTCAATGGATGTATCATAAACCTATGATGATTGTACAGGGTAATGAAGATAGAATTGAAAGTGAATTAGTTGGTTTAAAAAACCTTACAAAACAATACAAAAAAGGCTATGCTGCTAAAACCACATTAACCGAAGCTAAAATTGAAAAGAAATGGGCAAAAGGAGATGTTTGGTTAAGTGCTGAGAAAGCTTTAAAAGAAGGCTGGATTACTGGAATCAAAAAAGAGCCTGTTAAAATATCTACCAAAGCTGTGGCACTTTTCGCAGCTTGTGGCTGTCCTACAGAATACAAGGCAGAAAAAGAAAAAAATCAAAAACCAAAATCTAAAAATATGAACGAATTAGAGGCATTAGCCCTTAAATTAGGATTGCCACAAAATTCTACTCAAGAAGTTGTGGACGCAAAATTAGAAGAAATCCAAGCATCTGCAGCAAAAGCTGAAGGACTTGAAAAATATGCAAAAGACAAGGAAGATGCAGATCAAGAAAAAGCTGTTAAAGCTTTATTAGATGGTGCCGTAAAAGACAAAAAACTGAATGCCAAGCAAGCTGAAGGTATGAAGGGATGGGCAGAGAGTGACTTTGCTGGTTGTGAGGCTCATATTAAAGGATTAGATCCTGCTGGGAAACCTAAAGTAAGAGGTGCAGCAGATGGAGAAGCAGCTGCAACATTAGCAGATAAGAAATTTGAAGCTTTGACTGATGCTGAAAAAGACCAATTGGCCGAGGAAGATCCTGAGGCATTCTCAGCAAAGTATGAAGAGTACTTAAATACTGAAGACAAGTAAACCAAAACCCCCTATAAAATTACATATTATGAAAAACATATTTAAAATCATTCCATTATTGTTTATCCTACTTATTGTAGGCGTTGCCTCTGCTTTTAGTGGCGGAAACTCTGAAACTGTAAAAGTAGTAAACGATTTTGCACCCCAAGCTGTAGTTACAACGATGGCAGTTGGTGTAGTAGATGCAGATTTACTAAATACCCTTAACGAGAAATTTATAATTAAGAAGTTTCGTCACGTAGGTACCTGGATACAGGAAATCACCTCCAAGAATAATTGGGTAAATAACGACAGTATTAAAATACCTAAACGTAAAGGCGATAATGCCCCAACGGTTTTAATTAATAATGCAGTATATCCTATTGCCACAAGTGGTAGGTCTGACGAGCACGTTGTGGTCTCTCTTAATAAGTACGATACTGAGAATAGAGAAGTAACTCGCGATGAGTTGTACGCTATTGCTTATGATAAAGAAGGAGATGTAAATTTAGAATTAAAGGAAGAGCTTGAAGAGCAAACCACTGATCATGCATTGCATTCTATTTCACCTCAAGCAGATGCTGCAGATACTCCAGTAATGGAAACTACAGGAGAACTTGATGGCGCTAGAAGACGATTAACCAAGGCAGATGTAATTCTATATAAAGGAAAGTTAGATAAACTAAAAGTGCCTTTAAAAGGAAGAATAATGGTTTTATCTCCAGATCACGCAAATGATCTATTGTTAGAAGATTCTGTATTCGAAAAAGGATACCATAACAGAGTAAGTGGAGCGATTAGTATTAACTACTACAGCTTTAAAATCTATGAGGAAGTATATACTCCTACCTATGATCAAGTAGCAAAAACAAAATTAGCTTTTGGATCTGTTGCTCCTGGAAGAGTCTCCAGTATTGTATTCCATAAAAAATCTACTGTAAAAGCTACCGGAACTGTTGAGCGTTTTGCAAGAGACAAAAAGACGGATCCAGAAAACAGAAAATCTGTAGTAGGATACCAATTATACTTTGGGTGTTTTGCAATTAAAGATGCAGGCCAAGGGGCTATTATTTCTGGAGCATAATAAAAACTTAAAAAAGGCAGGCTAACTTATTGCAAGTAGCCTGCTCCCTTAGGGGGGAAATCTCAAACAAATGGTAACAAGTAGTGATTGTTTAGTAAAATGGGGAAGCCCAAAAACCTTTAACGAGGGAACGTTTATGAAACTTTGGGATGTCCCAGAAAACATAAATAAAGCGATATCTGCACTACCAAATAAAATATACTGCAACGAGGAGTTAATTAAACCACTCGAGCAGGCGTTCTTAAATATTATTGATCGCTGCCTTACCGAAGAGGTTAAAACTTGGGACGGTTGCTTTAACATCCGGATGACCAGAGGTAGAAATTTCTGGTCCACTCATAGTTGGGCAATTTCGATAGACATTAATGCAGCTTGGAACGGATTAGGAAAAAACCCTCAAATGAGTCCAGAACTAGTAGCCTGTTTTACAGATGCCGGATTTGATTGGGGAGGAAACTGGAAGCGTAAAGACGGAATGCACTTTCAATTAAAAGAAATATGAGACTACTCATTTACATAGCGATTGTTGGCTTAGGATTAAGCTTAAGTGGGTGCGGTTCTGCCAAGCCCACTTTAACAACAAACACTACAGAAACGGTAACAGATAGTACCGTTACTACCATTCGCGTTGTAACTAGAGATACTATAATTACAGTCCCTCAAGATTCTGTAATTGTCTCGGTTCCCTTAGTTGATCTTACTGAGGACCCAATAGTAAAAGAGTCTACCTCTGGTACTGTAAAGGCCAAAGTTAGAATTGTAAATAAGATCATAGAAGTTGAATGTCTCGTAGATGCTTTGGAGTTGAAAATAAAGCTCCAGGACAAAGAAATTGAAAGGCTTCGAGAAATTAATACCCAAAAGAAAGTGGTACAAGTAACAACAGTACCCGTAAAGTATGTGCCTTGGTACATTAAAATATTTGCTTGGTTTGGTCTTGCTTCTGCAATACTAGGAATTATCAAGTTAGTAATAAAGTATATAAAACCCTTTTAAATACCCTTTAAAATGAAAACATTCACTAGAGTACAATTATTAGTAATGGCTGCAGCTGTATTTGCTGCTCATAAAGTTTCAAGCTTATTTGCAACTAGCGATGGGCAATTTTTTATTCACGAAGATCGTGCAAAATTACATGCTCGAGGCAATAACCCTTCATTACGCATATTTGAAATAGATGCTGAGGAAGTTCCTGCAGAAAAAGCAGCCTCAACAACTCCACCTGCAGCTAAGCCAAAAGGTAAAGTTGTAAAACTTCCAACGAGCAAAATTTTAAAGCTATCTGTAAAGAAAATTAAACCTGCTTTAAAGGAGATTGAAACTGCAGAGGCAATCGGACTTTTAATTAAAGAGGAAACCGACACTCAAAACAGAACTGGAGTTATTGCAGCTTTAGAAGCTCGATTGGATGAAATTAATGCAGTTCCTGAGACCCCAGAAACACCTGAGACTCCAGAATCTTATAATAACTAAAAAACCCCTTAATTATGGCACAAGAATTTGAAGGTGTAAAAATCATAAAATCCAACGGGAACCAAAACCGTCAAGGATTTAATTACGATTCGCATATGGCGATGGTAATTTATAGCCCTGCATTTCCTGCAGGATTAAATGCCGGTGATGTGGTCGAGGCTTTTGTTATTGAAGATATTGAAGCGGTCGGAATCGACGCTGCATTTGATGCTAACAATACCATTTTAGCTCATTATCATGCAGAGGAGTATTTTAAGTATGCACCAGAAGGAAAACTGTTTTTAATCTTAACAGATCAACAAACTGCAGCAGCTTATTTTGGCTTGGCAGGAGTTGATGAAGTTTTTAAGACCATTAGCTCTGCAAAACGTATTGGCTGGGTATATAACGGCGAACCTGTAGCATTAGACTTTGCAGCAGAATTGGCAGCAGCGCAAGCATTTATTGCTGCAATGGCAACAGATCATTATTTAATAGATGGTATCTATTTAGAAGGAAGAGCTATTGGAGCAGCGGGTGTAGATTTACGCCTGCTAAATGCGCCTAATTGTCACGCAGTAATTGCACAAGATCCTGCAATAGCAGTTATCGATGCTGCCTATGGAAACTATGCAGCTGTAGGTTCTGTATTAGGAATGAGAGCAGTACGTAATCCTAACGAACATTTAGGGTCTACAGATATTATTAAAAAGCCAGATTATGCTAAAGGAGACAAAGTATATCCTTTAACAAACCCGGCAGTTGGACGTTGGCTAACAGCAGCACTTAGTGATGGGACAACCTACGCTAGTTTATCTGCAGGAGCAAAAGATCAATTGACCGATAGAGGATATATCTATGCGGGGGATTATTCTAACTTCCCAGGAATATTCTTTAACGGCGAACCTACTTGTGTAGATATTGCAAGTGATTATGCCTGGGGAGAAAATAATAATATTTGGAACAAAGCAGCTCGAGCAATTAGATTGGCATTATTACCAAAAGTAAAAAGCCAAGTTAAAGTAGATCCTGCAACAGGGTTTATTCGTAACACGAGTGCAAAATACTTAGAAGGTATTGCACGTAAACCTGTAGTAGCTATGATTACTGCAGAAGAGATTAGTGGAGCTGAAGTTACCATCCCTACCAATCAAGCACCAAACGATCAAAACCCTTTAAAGGTTTACGGATCCCTTACCCGAAATGGTATTGTACACTTATTTGAATTTACACTTGGATTAAAATAAAAACTCATGGCAAAAGTAGAAAGCTTAGTTAATAAATTTGGAAAAATGGCGGGTTGGAACTCCGTTACTGTAAACCTTTTTGGCAGAGACCTTGAGGCAATCCAAGAAATAGGTTATGATGATAATGTAGAAGTAGAACATATCTACGGTGCAGGACAAATGCCTATTGGGTATGGTGACGGTAATTATAAAGCTAACTGTAAGTTGGTTGTAAACACGGAAGAGCTCATTAACATTTTAGACGCGATCCCTGAAGGGAAACGTATTAGTGATTCTGTCCCAACAGATGTAACCGTGCAATATGAATATCAAGATCGAATCGTGACCGATACTTGTAGAAACTTTAGAATTACTGGATTAGGAAAAGAAGTAAAGCAGGGTGACAAAGTAGTTGGCCAAGCTTTAGAATGTTTCCTTACACATATAGACTGGAACGTTAAATAATAGTTATGGCTGAAGAAACTCCCATTGGTTACGCTAGCGACGAACAAATTGATGCTTGGAAAAACCAAACCAAACAGCGTAAAATAGCTGAAGTATATACTATAGATGATGATGGAAATGATCACGTCTGTTATCTTAAAAAACCAACCTTAGACAACTTGCAAATGTTAGCAGATTATGCTAAAAAAAGCAAGGAGATGAAGGGACTACAGCTATTGTTTAATACACTTTGGCTTGGAGGTTCTGAAGAGGTAAAGACGGATTCAGAAATGTATCTGAGCGCCATGACAAAATGTGAGGAAATATTTAAACCACAGGAGGCGAAGCTAAAAAAGCGATAGCCGGAACAAAACTATCACCGGCAGATAATCAAGATTTTTACCCAAAGGCAAATGCGCTGATTCGTAATGCCTTTGGAATTAGAAACCCTGAAAAATTAGAAATCGAAGAATATGCTCAATTATATAATGAGGCAATTTATTTAAAACAACGAGATGCTAAGATTTTAGGAGAGATATTAAACAAACTATTCAGTAAAGATGGCTAAACACGAGACAAATTGGTTATTAAATCTCGTCGATAATATAACGAAGCCGTTACAGAAGCCTGCAAAATCCGTAAAAACTCTGGAGGGTGCAGTGTCTAAAGTAACGGCTTCGCTAGATTCTATGGATGAGGCTACTCGTACTATGGCCAAAAATTCGTTAAAAAGCTATAAAGATCTTACCAAAGAAATTAAAAAAGAAGAGCGCGAGCTTGATAATTTAGAGAAACGATTAAAAGCTGCAGGTAAAGCTGTAGATCCTCTTTTAAAGGCTGAGATAGATTTTGAAATTTCAGGTGCTCAAACCAAACTACGTCGTTATAAAGAGCAGTTGGTAGAAGTTGGCCACGAGCTAGACGAAATTGCCAAGAAACCAGATACCGAAAAAATGAAAGCCAATTGGGGGGCAGCTGTTGTAGTTGCTAACCAAACCATGGAGTTGGTACAAAAAGCTGTTGATGGGCTTTCATTTACCGAAGATATTGAAGATCTAAGAGCGAATATCCAGCGAATGTCGGATGCTTCTGGTAAAGAACTCGATAACCTAACAGCTAAAGCTTTTCGTTTAGGAAAAGTATTTAAAGAGTCTCCAGACGAAATTGCCAAAGCTGCTAATGCCATGACAAAATTGGTAGGTGGTTCTTATGATGAAAACCTTGCATTAATTGAAGCAGGTTTCCAAAAGGGAGCAAATATTAATGGCGACTTTATAGACCAGTTAAAGGAATATCAACCCTTTATTAAGCAATTGGGTCTTAGTCAAAGCGAAGCAATTGCATTGATGACTCAAGCAGGCAAGGATGGAATATTTAGTGATAAAGCTTTTGACTCTATAAAAGAAGCCGATCTCTCACTTAGAGAGATGGGAAAAACTCAGGTTGATGCCTTGAGAGGAATTGGGATGGAAGCTTCAGATCTAGCAGGGAAAACCACTTTTGAAGCCGTTCAGATGATTAGTAAGTCTATGGAAGGAGCTTCTGTGCAGGCCAAGCAATTAATTTTAGCAGATATTTTTAAGGGAGCAGGAGAAGATGCCGGACTTGGGTGGATTGAGGGCTTAGATAGTGTAGACTTAGACATTAATAATATACCAAGCATCCAAGCAGCAGGAAGTGGCATTAGAGGTTGGTTAGCAGATATGCAAACGAGCTTCAGCAATACTTTTGGCACGATTGGCGCTTCGGTTTCTGCATTAGCTCCAGTTGTTACAGCTGTAGCCGGAATGATCCCTTTAATACAAACTTTAAGTAAAGTTACTTGGGTACAAAATATTGCAACCAAAGCTGCAGCAGCAAGACAATGGTTATTAAATGTGGCAATGACAGACAACCCAATAGGGTTTATAATTGCGGGTATCGCTGCTTTAGTAGCGGGTATCGTTTGGGCTTGGAATAATTTTGAGGGTTTCCGTAAGATTATTCTAGGAGTTTGGGAGACGATGAAAATGTTTGGTACCGTAATTAAAGAATTTGTGATCGAGCGAATCAAATCTGTGATCTCTGGACTTAGTGGAATGGGAAAAGCTTTGATGCACTTTTTTAAAGGAGAATGGAGTCAAGCTTGGGAAGCAGGAAAACAGGCCGTTGTAGATTTATCTGGAGTAGAAGCTGGCAAGAATGCTATTAATAAAGTAAAAGACGGCATTGCAGATGCTTATAAAGATGGAGCACAAAAGGGAGTAGATTCCTTTGCTGCTGACCAGGACAAAAAAGAGGAAAAGAAATCTAGTTACGGAATTGTTGACAGAGGCTTGAGCAACCCCCCACTTTTAGATGGAGACAGCTCGTTAACTGAAGGAGGAAGCAAAAGCGGATCTAAAGGATCCTCTACAGGATCTAGTGGAGGCAATATTATTACAATGACTCTTGAGGTGATTAACAATTTTAATGTTAAAAATGGAACGGATATCATGCAGCGAAAAGAAGAAATTATTGATATGGTAGTAACAGGAATTAACAGTAGGGTAAAAGACGGCTTTATAGCAGCGACAGCATAATGGCAGAAATAGACGAACTTTTCTTACAAGCCTTTGGTCTTAAAGTAGACAAAGCTGTCGTGGTGGAAACTGGCGACGGAAAACCCAATGATCCTAATTTGGATTATGGCAATATTGAGGTAGTAGATGAAGACGAAGCTGTAGAATTAAGTTTTTTAGGTACTCCAGTAATTTTCCCTATCACATTTGCTTCAGGAAAATATAAAAAGTACAATAATGATGGAGAGGTAGAATTAGAAAGAAAAGAGGCTTTTAGATTGCCTAGTAGTTGTATCGTAGATTTTTCGAGAGATAAGATTATAGGAAAAACTAAAATTAATAATAGCAATGGAACGGTTAAAGAGACCTTTGGTTTTGATGATTGGAGGATAACCATTAGAGGTTTTTGTGTTTGGGATGATGGCCAGAAGCAAGATTTTAAAACAGCTCAACAACAGGAAGAGGAACTATTAGCTTGGGATGAACTGGTTGATAGTATTGACGTTGTTTGTAAGCTGTTTTCAATTAGAAAAATAGACAGTATCGTAATAGAAAAAATACCGATTAATGCCTTGAGAGGAAAGCCAAAAATACGGCCGTTTGTAATTCAAGCAGTAAGTGACACTTCTTTACATTTAATATATTGATTATGGTTTATGCAATGATAGCACATATAATATTCCCAGATAGCGAAACCAGAAAGAAGGTAGAGATTCGTAAGGTAACTCGTGTGCGTATTGAAAGCGGTTGGGAAATGTTAACCAGTACTGCAGAAATTGTGATTGCTCGTAATGTTAAGTTCTTTGATAAATTAAAAGTAAAACAGGTATTTAAAAAAGGAGATCCTGTAGAGATCCATTTGGGCTATGATCAAACGTACATTAAAGAGTTTGTTGGGTATATAACAGAAGTAAGTGCTACTGCACCCATCACTATTAAATGTGAGGATGCTATGTATTTATTAAAGCGCCATCCTGTTAACGTTTCATTTAAAGAAACAAGTGTATCTGCATTATTAGATGCCATTCTTCCGGAAGGTTTTAAATACGATGCAATAGAAGCTGAGATTGGAACGGTACGTTATGCAAAAACAACGGTGTCTCAAGTACTTGAAAAATTAAAAGATGATTTTGGACTTTATAGTTATATAAAAGATTTTGACACATTGGTAGTCGGTAAAATATATCAGGACGATGATGGAGTAGCTCCTGTAAAATTTAACCTAAATAAAAATGTGGCTTCAGATAATCTGAATTACAAAAGCAAAGAAGATCTATTTATAAAAGTAAAGGCCGTTTCTACCTTAAAAAATGGAGATAAGTTGGAGGTAGAAGTTGGTGATGATAATGGAGTACAAAAGCAATTAAGTTATTACAATATCACTAGTAAAATCGAACTTAAAAAGTTGGCTCAGTTAGATTACGATAAGTTTAAAGTAGATGGGTTTGATGGAGATTTTGATGCCTTTGGAATCCCTAGCGTAAAGCACGGTTTAAGGGCAGATTTAGAAAGTCCACAGTACCCAGAGCGCGACGGAACCTATTGGATTAAAAAAGTATTAAAGATTTATGACGAAAGCCCAAAATACAGGCAAACCATCACATTAGATACCAAAGTATGAGTACGGCATTAGAAGAGTTTACGGAGTTAATGCGAAAATCTGCTAAAAAGCAGGTGCCCATCCAAACGGAGTGGTGTATTGTTAAGGAAGTGGATTGGGACAAAAAAACGATGGTAGCTGAGAGCGTGATCAACGAGCTCGAGTACTTTGATATTTTGTTAGGATTAGGAGCTATTTATAAAAAACCTAAAGTAGATACTAAGGTTTTAATAGGGATTATTGCCAATACAAATGCTTGTTTTTTGATCTCGTGCGAAGCTTTTGAGGAGATGATCATGGTAAGTGAAAAAAGCACTTTTGTAATAAAAGAGGAAGGGTTTATTGTGCAGCAGGACAATGAAAATTTAGGGAAGATAATAAGTGATTATCATACAGAATTTGGAAAGCTATGTGATGAAGTAAATAAAATATTAGTTAGTGTTGGAACTACGCCAAACATACCGGTTATAGAAGCTATAAAATTAAAAGTAACGGAAGAAATTGACAGCCGTTTGAAACAAGTTTTAAAAGAGAATTAAAATGCCTTTAAATAAAGCACAATTAGAAGCACAATTAGTACAGATACTAAGTAATCCACAAACTGAGAATAATGTTCAGGCTGTGGCAGCTGCTATTGCAACGGCAGTAGATGTATATGTAAAAGGTGGATTAGTAATAGGAACCTGCCCTAATGGCGGGGGCCCTTTAACAGCTGGACAAGTAACATAATGGCAAAAGATTTATTATTAGATGAAAACAATGACCTCCTTTTTATAAATGGAGAGTTAGTTATTGGAGAAAGTGAAATGCAGGATGTGGCATTAATAATTGGCAGTAACCCTGGAGACTGGAAAGAACATCCATTAGTTGGAATGGGAATGCCAAAGTATGTAAATCAGAAAACAGCAACCGATGTTATAGAGGCTCAGTTAAGAAGACAATTAGCATTTGATGGGAAAGATTATAACAAAATTAAAAACAAAATTAAGCTTAACGGAAAGTTAACTCAATGAGAATAATATCACAACAAAACCAATCCTTCATAGACACTCAAATAATGGGAGTAGGAACTCTTATTACCTTATTTGAAAGTGCTCTGGAGAGTGGAGTATCTATCACAGATATTCCAGAACCTGGTACCGAGGTGTTGTTAGTAGATATTGATGCAAAAGAGAAGTTTAATTTACCCTTGCCAGTGTTGGTAATACCAAAACAAAAAAAGGTAAGGGCTTTAAACAACCAAAACTATCAAGATTTAAGCATTCAAGAATTGGGAGGCCTAGAACACTTATTTGAATTAGCCTTAATAAATGGAGTTTCTATTACTGGAGCTCCAGTTCTAGGTGATGCGTATTGCTTACCAGAAATCGCAATATCTGAATTGGTAACCTATTTAGATGCCAAAGGAATTAAACTCGCCACAGGAACCCCACCTTTCGGAGAATATTTATTTGAAACAGGACTATTTGAAAACGGATTATTTGCATAATTATGGATCAAAATGAAATTAGAGATTATAACGGACAACAGTTTAGCGTAGCTGAAGGCGCAGCACTTGTAAAAGAATTGAACGATCGTACCAAGAGTGACCAAACTGGGTATAATAATATTGATGAGTTGGCTACTAAGGTAAAAGCTTTAAAACCAACAAACACCCCAAACACAGGTACAACAATAAACACTACCAATCCATTTGGCGATTGGGCAACAACAGATGCTAATGGTGACGAATTAGCTAATAACGCCACATCTTATGCTCTAGGAGCAATTATAGTTGATTTATTTTGCGAAACAAGGTTAATAAACGCAGCGAGTGAGCCAACGGTTACAGGTGCAACAAAAATAAAAGGAAGTGATTTTGTAGCAGATACCAATATGTATATGGTTACTTGGAATAATGGAGTTAGAAACGAATACCATTTACAAGAGATATGAGTTTGATAAAGATGTTAAACAGGAGGCGGGTTTTGATTAATCAAAATCAGTTAGGATTTATTTCTTATAAGAAATTTAACGGAAACGCAATTGATAGTATCAATAGCCAATATGACGGAGTAGAGACTAATGTTACTTATGGAGTTGGAGTAAGTGGACAATGTGCTGTTTTTACAGGCGATGGGTCGGTATCAGTTGCTGCTGATTCTGGATTAGAATTAACTGAAGGCACTATATCCTGTTTAATCAAAGCATCGTCTTCTGGAGGTTATTATAGAGGTATTATCATTCTAGTAAGCTCTTATAATATCTATTTAAAATATGGCGTATTTGGCACTTATTCATGGGCTGCTCCTTTTGGTTGGAATCCTACATCACATAATTTAAATGATGGTAATTGGCATTCAGTAGGAATGACATTTAAAAGTGGCGTTACAAATGCTACGATTTTATATTTGGATGGAATACCAGTTTTAACAACAACTTGGAGTACTACTGTTAATAGCTCCTTATTACAAACAGGCAAAGGAACCGATGCTCAAAAAATAAACGCAAGTATTGAAGGGCAGGGAATATGGAATAGAATCCTAACAGCTGATGAAATGCTCGCAAACCATATTATACAAATTAATGGCGGAGATTTAATTTAAAACATATAACAATGAAATTCACAAGCAAAAACCAAAATTACCACAGCCCACAAGCAAACAGAGGTGTATTTTTAAATCCTTATGTAAAGACAGTTTCAACAGAAATTGACACTGAAAACGAAAGGTTAACAGTCAATTTTGCGCTTCAATATGAAGAAAATGGAGTAACACAAACATTAGATCGTGTAGCTGTTAGTTTCAATAAATTAGGTCAAGAAACTAAAATCGAAGATGAAAACGGAAATCTTATAGAGATATTAGCATTTTTAACCGCAGGTGGAACGTATGATGCTACTAAGGTTATAGAATGGGGAACACCATCATTTACCAATGTGCAAGGGTATTTTGACTTAGCAAGCGTATGGAACGACTTACAATTTGCAGACACTCCATTTAAGCAGTTGGCTATTGACTGGGTTTTAAATTCCGTAAAAATTGAAGGACTTCTACTTAAAGAAAAATTTGAATTAGAAGTAGTGTAATGGGATTCATCTTAGCCATCATATCACGTATTATATTTCTGTTTTTAGGGGTTATAAACCCTATGGTAGTAGCTGTTAAATACAGAAAGAAGCGTGCCTTCTGGAAAGTGCAAAGTGAGTACTGGTTTACCGATGCTTTGGAACTTGATATTTATGGAAACTATGCCTACCGAGCCACTTGGAATTATTTATTTCAGAAAAACGGTTATTTATTTGGCAAAAAAAAAGAAACAATATCGAGTGCGCTTGGAAAAAACCAAAGAGATGCTACCCTTACCAATGTAGGTAAGATAATGTGTTGGATTTTAGACACTTTAGATAATGAACATTGTAAAAAAAGTATTAATTAAAGTTACCTGATTACTCGGGCAATAAATATGGAAACACCCACTATTAACGAAATACAGACACAGATTTTAGCCCAAGCAGCTGCCTCTGCAGATTTACCGGCAACCGAGGTTTTAACCCAAGATGAGCAGGCAAATATTGCTAACTTAACCAGTACGAGTAAGGTGTCTATATTTAGATTAATCATCTATATAGTGGCTGTAATAACTTGGAGTGTTTATAAATTATGGGAAACCCTATCGTTAGATCTAGATGAACGTTTGGCAGTCTCCAGACCCTTTACAAAAGGATGGTATGCGGTTACGGCGCTTAATTACCAACACGGTCATACATTGCCCGAGACAGGAATTTACGATAATACAGGCCTTACAATTGCTCAAATAAACGATGCCAAAATAATAGATAAAGCTGCAATAGTTGAAACCATTATTAATGGCCACGGGATACTACGTATTAAAGTTGCCAAGCAAATAGACCAGGGCGATCTTGAAAAATTAAGCCCAACCGAAATTGCAGGCTTTCAGGAATATATGAATAATATGGGTGCAGCTGGAGTAAGTGTAGAAGCTTCGAGCAAAAATGCAGACAATTTAAAGGTAGATTTTAAAATCTATTTTGATGCAACCATCTTAGATAATCAAGGTAAAAGATTGGATGGCACTAACGACACTCCCGTGCAATCTGCAATAGATGACTATTTAAAAGTAAAAAACAGCGATGATTTTAATGGCGAATTATCCATTACAAAATTAACAGATCAAGTACAAGCTGTAGTGGGTGTAACAGATGTTTTTTTACAACAAGCTTGGAGCGCTATTAATAGCTTTGATTACACACAAAATAACAATAACACGGGTATTATAGATGAATTTAGACAGCCCGATAGTGGCTATTTTAAACTAGATACAGTCAACTCAATTTTTACATTTATCCCCAGATGATAAACAATAACATATATATAGTATCGTATTCAGAATTTAAACGGCAATTGCTTCCGACATTGTTGCGTAAGCCTAAATTAATGGCTTGGATTCAGGCATTAATAACGCCGTTAGTTACTTTGTACGATCGTTTTTATTTGTTTAAAAATCAAGCAATTTATAAAACCGAACACAATGCTTCGGTTACATTATTAGAAAAAGCGTTGAACGATTCTTTTGATAATGCAACCAGAGCTATCTATATAAATAACGCATTGGTTTTGGACAGCGAGCATTACTATGATGATGTAAATGGGGAACCATTATATTTTTATGATGACCCAAATGGTGCGCCTCAGTACTTTTTAGATTCATCGGCTTATAATGTTTACGGAAGTGATTTTACGGTTTTTCTACCCGCTGCTATCCGTCCCATTATTACTGAAGACGAAGAAAGATTATTAACAAAAATTAGAGCATTGCTCGATTATTATAAATTATTTGGAACTAAATATACATTGGTATGGTTGAATTAATTATAGAGGAATCAGGATTCCCGAAAGACAGGCCCACTTTAAAGCTATTTCAAGACTCTTTTAAAAGCCCGATAGATGGTGTTTTTAAACATTTTGCAGGAAATAGGATTCTTGCAGGATTTGAAGAAACCGATAATGGTGACGGAACACTTACAATTAGTGAAGGCTTATTGTTGTTTAGAGGAAAAGTATATACTTTTTCTGAATTTACAGGAGCAGCTGTACCACCTTTCTTATACTTCTATGCTAATACGGGTCAGTTTTCATTTAATGTTGGCACCGAAGCGGTTCCTGTATATGAAAATAGGGACGCTTATATCACTAGAACTGCCACCGACACATCTGGAGGAGCAGGATATATAGGTAAGTTATTTACAAATCAGTTATTAAAAGAACGTCGATTTTTAGAATATTACAAATCTGGAACCACTGTTTTAGGAAACATTATACAGCGAACAGATCAGCCTATTTATGATGTTATGTTTGATGAGATCCCAACATCAGATTACCTAGTTATTGGTAATTTTAGACCCGTAGATCCTGCTGAAAGTTTTACAGCAGCTTTTAGTTGGGAAACAAAAAACAAGAGTAACGTTGGTTTCGATTTGGTGTTTAATCAAGTAAGAGCCGAAACACCTGCCAATATCCCAGTATTTTTTGACTGGACATTAATAGCCACCACACGATTTTAAATAAAAGAACTATGTCATATTACAGAGCACGAACACAAGTACAATTACCTTATTTATTATTCGATTGTATCGCAGATACCGATGAAGATCTTCAAGATTGGCTAGATGCTAATAATGCGGGAGCTCCAGACCCATTAGTAATAGAAATTAGTGATTTGGTTAATGAGCTACCGAGCTATGAGTTTGGTATTTGCCACTCCAAAGTTTTTAATAACGCTATTATTGCTAGAGATCAAGTAGATATTGATGCTCAGCAATTAGTATCTGAAGCGGCAACGGAGATTAAAAAAAATGATGAAGTAGAAGAAAAAATAGCTCTCAATACTTTCAATTATGATAGTAAAGAATTTCCTTTAGGAATTTCATTTAGGTCTATCTATGAGGCTATATTTAACAGCCCCGCAGCTAACCACGACCTTACTACCACTACGGGTACATATACCTTACTTTCTGCAAATATAACCGCATTTAAAGATGCTTTCTATTTAAAATTATTAACCTTTAAAGTTGAATTTACAGCATGAGTTGGCTCTTAGAAAATTGGACAGTAATTGCGGGTCTTATGGGCTTTATTGGAACACCTATTGCTTGGTATGCTGGTCGAAGTAAAGAAAAAGCCAAGACTAAAATAGTCCAGGGCGATGCTGTACAGAATATGCAAAAAGCGTATGACACATTTGTGGCGGATGTTGTGGAGAGATACGAATATCTAAAAAAGGATATGAAGTATGTAAAATCGGAGCTTTCTCTCGTTAAAACCGAAAATGTTGAGCAACGTAAAGATCTCCGAAAATCCTATTTAGAGGTCAACAGGCTGCGAAAAGAGTTACGCTCTTATAAAGAAAAATATACGGCTCTCAAGGCTGCATTTGATAAACTAAAAATGGAGCGTGATGAATAAAGTGATATCCAATTTTTGGACGGCTGTAATTGCTTCAATAATATTAACAGTAACGGCCTTATTACTAGAAGGTAATTTACATCTTGGTAAGATATTAATTATGGAAGGGGCACTCTTTGGGGTGCGTGTAGGTGATCAAGTAGTGAAAGCCTATCAAGTAAGTAAAACCAATCCGGAGCGAATGAAGCTGTAACACTTTTTTGGGGGTAGTGTTTAAAAAACCCCCGGCTTCTTAAGTTCGTCTAAAAACTAAAAAAGAAAATGTACTGAATACATCACCGAGGGCAAAGCCTTTGGTGTAATCAGTACATTTTTTTAATTTTTAGACAGCACAAATATAATGAAAACCCCAACATCTTACTACGGAGGAAAGCAAAACCTTGTAACGACCATATTACCGTTAATACCAAAGCACACGACTTACGTTGAGCCATTTGTTGGCGGTGGCGCAATATTCTGGTCTAAGCCAAAGAGTGAAGTTGAGATTATAAATGATTATAACCGCGAACTGATCAACTTCTATGAATGCGTGCAAAATGAGTTTGTGGAGCTTGAGAAGATGGTAAGGATCTCTTTGCACTCTAGATCTATCCATAACGATGCAACGGTGATTTATAACAATCCTCACATGTTTACCAGACTAAAGCGGGCTTGGTCTATTTGGGTATTAGCTGCTCAAAGCTTCAGCTCGATGCTTGACGGTTCTTGGGGCTATGACAAAATAAAAGGGACCACCTCACAAAAGATAGCCAACAAAAGGAATGATTTTACCTTAGATCTATCTATTCGCCTCCAGAACGTACAGATTGAATGCACGGATGCCTTGAGAGTAATCAATGCTAGAGACCATAAGGATGCGTTCCATTATTGTGACCCGCCCTATTTTAATAGTGATTGTGGACACTATGATGGTTATAGCCGTGATGACTTTGAAAGCTTGTTAAAGACGCTCACTCGCGTTGAGGGTAAGTTTTTAATGAGCAGCTATCCAAGTGATATACTAGAGGAGTACACCAAAGCCAATGGATGGATGACTAAGAAGATAGAACAGAGTGTGAGCGTGGCCAACGGCACCGGTAAGCCTGGCAAAAAGAAGATAGAAGTGTTTACGGCCAACTACGACCTGAGCAACCCGCAGGATGATTTAAAGTTGTTTTAAATGGTATTTAATGATGTATATTCGCTGTGTTAAAAATACACATTTCGATTTGCGATTATACACATATTGATTTGCCGATTATAATAGTGATAACCCTTTTATAACAAGAAAAGGATTTTTTGAAAATTACGGCTATTATTTAGAAGGTACAAGTGGTCCTTATGGTGAAACGGAATATGCTATTAGAATTTTAAATAGCAATGCTAAAATTGGTATTACTAAAAAGAACTATGCTTTTTGGCAAAAAGA
>JQIA01000271.1_pt1 | contig 25048 bp, 24 predicted proteins | sample 811431 | NCBI WGS metagenome assembly JQIA01 (sample SAMN02998118, study PRJNA258478) | marine sediment metagenome | biome: marine; feature: seafloor; material: sediment; isolation source: oil-polluted sediment collected from 3 locations (0.5 km, 0.7 km and 0.9 km)... | place: USA: Gulf of Mexico ...
GGTCATTAGATTGGTGTAAATAGCAACAACTTTTGGTTGTTTTTCTTCAATAAATTTTAACTGCTTTTGATAAGAATAAAAAGTAGCATCGAACACGTGATTGGTAATGTTGTGTTGTTTTAAATAGCCAGAAATATATAAAAGCCCAAGCGGAGCATAGGGTCTCATTATTTTTTGCTCATTTTCATCTTCAAACAAATAATATGCGTGTGTTAAAATTATACTCATAGATCTTTATTTTTTTTGAAGTTCTATATAATAATGATCTGCATATCTAGCTAAAAAAGAAAATCCAAATATGCGATCTAAAGTATTGAGAAAATAAATCATTCTTTTTTTTCCTAAAAACGAAGATTGCAAATAAGAAGGAGGTACAAATAAGCCAATCGGTTTTATCTTCTTCACAGAAAAACCTTCTGAAATTTCACTAATTTCCTTCGGATTAAAATACCATGTATTTACATCAACCCCATCAACATTTGCTTTTATGGCTTTGTTAGAATTTCTTCTGTTTACTTTCTTAAAATCACTTTTGCAAAAAAAATAAATTCTTTCCCAAAGTGTTTGTTTTGGCATTATTACTAAAATTACCTTTCCTTGTTTATTGATTCGGTTTTTTGCTGAATTAAAAAAATTAGCAATTTCTTTTTTAGATAAACAATTAAGGCCTCCAAAGTTTGAGAAAATCAAATCAAAATTTTCTTTAAATGATTGCTGATGCAATTTATTAATATCTAATTGATGAAAATTAATGCTTTTATTTTTAAATTTTTCAGCAGCAACTGCAATCATTTTACTAGAAATATCTGTTGCTGTAACTTTATGTTTTAAGGTGCTGAAGTAATTGGCATCTTCACCTGTACCACAATTTAATTCTAAAATATGTAATGATTTCTCTTGAATTATATAGGTGTTTAATTGCTTATAAATTTGCATTCGCTGAGCTCTACCAATCGTAGTATTGGTAAATTTTTTATCATAAGCTACCGCAGCTACGTCAAAATCATTTTGCATTTGAATGCTCCATTTTTTGCAAAGTTATTTTATTTATCACAGACGTTGGTCCATAATATGCATATAATAAAATTGTTCTTATTTTTTTAATAGAGATAGATGTCGGATTCAGAAAAAGCTGTTTAAAATATTCTTTTGCCTGACTTTTTCTAAATTCCTTATGCACAAAACGATGTAGTTTTTTATAAAACTTCGAATTAAAAGTACCTTCAAACATCATCGCTAAATCGTCAGAATCTGTCCAATTCGCTTTTAACTTTAAATCGTCTTTTACTTTGTCATAAAATTTAGTTCCGGGTAAAGGATAAGAAACAGAAACACCAATATTATCTGGTACTAATTCCTGAATCATATCAATTGTCTTTTGTATATCGTCTTTATTTTCAGTTAAATAACCAAACTGAATAAAAAATGCTATTCTTATTTTTTTCTCTTTTAGCAAACGTGTAGCCGTATAAATCTGATCTACTGTAGTGCCTTTATCCATAGCATCTAATATTTTTTGAGAACCACTTTCCGCACCAATCCAAACTTCCTCTAGACCGCTTTCTACTAGTGCGTCAATCGTATTTTTTTGCAGTAATAAATCGGCTCTACTTTGTATATAGTAAGAAATATTTAGATTTTCCTTTTTTAATTCTTTATTAAATTCTTGCACCCAATTAGGCTTTAATCCAAAGATATCATCACACATCCAGAACCTATTCACATTAAACTCTTCGGATAAAAATTTAATCTGCTGTACAATATATTTTGGTGAATGTGAATTATACCGATTGCCATAAATGGGTTTTGCACACCAATTGCACTTATATGGGCAACCTCTTGTGGTTGCTATATTTAGAGTAAAATTTTGCTTGCTAGATTTCCATATTTCTTTATAAGCATCAATGGCAACTAAATCCCAAGCAGGTTGAGATAGTTTATCCAAATCCTTTAAAACAACTCTACCTTTATTTTTAATGATTTCATTGTTTTCTTTAAAAACAATTCCATCAACTTTGGTTAAAGCTTCTTTATTCTTAATCGCTAAAACGGTTTCATGTAAAGTAATCTCTCCTTCACCTTGTATTACAACATCTGCACCTTCTTCTAAATATTTCTCATAATGATCTGTTGCATCAGAACTAGAACAGATAACCGTAAAACCTAAAGATTTGGCTGTTTCAATCATCTTAAAAGCAGCTTCTCTCATGGTTGTTAAGCACATTTTTGTAAGGTAGTTAAATCCATCATCATACAAAACAAAAAAGGAAGGTTCTCTTTTTTCTAAAAAAAGATGTAAACTATCAACAGAACTTAATAAATTAGTGTCAAAAAGGTCTACAGAAAAACCATTTTCTCTTAAATAAGAAGCAGCATAAATGGTTCCTAAAGGAGGAAAGGGGGTTTTATTCTTCCATTGTTTTGCATCAAACTGATAGAAGTATGCATTAGAAAATACAATATGATTATGCAATTTCTTTTGAGATATTAATTCCATGTTTTTTTTCAAAGAAATTGTATTGTTCATTAATTTTAGTTAACACCTGTTGCTGAAAATTATCTGGATGATGTTTAGAAATTTCATCTTTAGATTTATATGGATCATTTTTTTTATTCTTATATCTAGACTTCCAACGTTTACTAATATGTTTCATCACAAGATAATTAATTACAGTTCCTAGTGGATTATCGAGAATAAATTCGATAGTTTTAGTTAGAAAAGGTTTTTTAATTACTCGGATTTTTTTTTCTTTTTTTTGTAAGTCAATATTTGGAAAGTACTCTTTTACCCAATCATTGGCTTTGTAAAAATCAGGAAATTCAGTTTGACCAAATAGAGGAATTACTGTGACAATTTCTGTTGCAGTAAATCTGTTTTTTTCTTCAATTTCTAAAGTACTTGTGCTTACAAAATAATTTACACAAAACTCTTTATAAGAATTGTTTAAAAACAGGCGTTTATAAATGGCTAAAATTAATCGTGAAATCCAAACTCGTTTTGATTTTGTAATTACAAAAAAGTCAAAATCGCTTTCTTCGTCATAATAACCTTTAGACAAAGAACCCGAAATTGCGACACCTTTTATAAATGGAAATTTAGAAATTAAAAAAGCTACCTTATTTACTTTTGGCATTATTTTTTCGGCTTCAAAATTACCATTTACTCTTTTTTTAACATGCAAAGGATTATTACCTAATAAAAAGAAATTATCTATCTTATTAACAATACCAGCATCTGTTAATTTTTTCAACTCATTTATTACAGCTTCACGATTTGTAAAGTCAGAGAACAAAAAAGTTTCCTCTTCTGTTAAAGGGTGGTTAAAGACAGAAAAATAAATAATCGGTTTTAAAATTGACATGCATTTTTACTTAGAGTATAAAAGTAAATCATTTATTTTTTACTTCAGGTATATTTTCTTTAAAAAAAATGTAGCCATTAAAAGGGCAGAATAATATTTAAATGGTATAAATAGTTTAGAAAATAAGCAATGAAATAGGAGGCGGTGCTGAATCATAAAGATTGTAATGGGTTTTTTTTTTTTGAGTTACATTACATTCTTCTCAAAAAAATGTAGGTTTAAAACCTTATCTATTTACTAATAATTTATTTGTTTTTAAATGATAAACATCATCTTTTAAGTACTCCTTTTTTTTGATATTTGAGAATGAAACCAAAAGTTTAATATCATGAAAAAAAGGATACCCATTTCAAAAATTATGACAACAGAGGTTATTACTTTAAGTATTACTGATAGCCTAGAAACTGCAGAAAGACTATTTAAAAAACATAAAATAAGACATATTCCTGTCGTAGATCATAAGGAAATATTAGGTATGTTAAGTTATTCAGATCTTTTAAGAATTAGTTTTGCTGATGTTTCAGAAGATGAAAAAAGTGTAGATAATTTTGTATATGATATGTTTACAATTAGGCAAGTTATGGCAAAGAATTTATTTATGGTTCCACCTAATTCATCCATAAAAGAAGTTGCTGGTTTGCTATCAAAAGAAGAATTTCATGCATTACCAGTTGTTGAAGATAACGAGTTGGTGGGTATTGTTACTACTACAGATTTAATAAATTATTTAATAGAGCAATTATAATATTCTTAGTTAGTGTATGTTAGTGGTTTGGTAAGAAAGAGGTTTTTTTAAGCCTCTTTCTTCTTTATATAAGCACTAATAATTCTTTGGATATCTCTATTGTCTTTTTGTGGTTGTACAAAAAAATGATAATCTTCTGGGTTTTCTAATTGTTCAGATTGATGAGCATCTACGTAGCCAAATCCTAGATAAATTCCGTCTAAAATTAATGCAAAACCAACCTCGTTTTTAGTTCTTCCTTTTTCTTTAATGACTAAATTTTCAGCACCAATTCCAACTGATTTTACCGCGTCTTTTACACGTTTATTATAGTCTTCTGCAGATTCTTTGTCGCAACAAATACCTTTACATTCTTTTAGTTGATAATGGAAGCAGCTAGAAACATTGGTTTGTAAATGACAGTATTTTGGGCAGAGTTCAAATTCTTTACAAAGAACTTCTAAATGATTTCTTGCTTCCGCTACAGAGTAATATTTCATTATAGGATTAGGAATCAATTTTAATCGATTAGAAGCCAAATGAATAATGCCTTTTTGATCTTCGTAAGAAAATATACCAACAGCTTCTCCTGCTCTTCTTTGAGCTCTGTTGAATTTGGGATATATCTGTTTTATTTCTGCTGATTCGTGCAATAAGGCTAACAATTCACTACCCGTTTTTGTGAAAGAAATATCAGCAGTTTCTAAACACATCATCTGCTCTTTCTTCTTTTTGTCATAAAAATGACTGATAACCCGTTGTTTTATATTGTTTGCTTTACCAACATAAATAACTTCTTTGGCTAAGTTTTTAAAGTAATAAACGCCAAAGGTTTCAGGTAAATTATCAACAGTCTTTTTATCTAAAAGAGGTGGTAAGGTTGCTTGTCTAGATTTTGGATTTAAAAAAGAGTTGATTGTAAAATTATCATCTCTTAAAATTAATCTTCTAAATAATTCTGTGGTTGCTTCTGCATCTCCTTTTGCTCGGTGTCTACCGACGATGGGGATGTTTTCTGAAGTACAAATATTTCCTAAACTGTAAGAGCTTAAACCAGGGATTATTTTTCTTGATAAACGAACTGTACAGAGTTTTTTTCGTTTAAAATCGAAGCCTAAGTTTTTAAACTCTTCGTGAATAATATTATAATCAAAGTTGACATTGTGCGCTACAAAAATAGTGTCTTTGGTGATTTCTGCTACCTTTTTTGCAATTTCATAAAACTTAGGAGCATTTTTTACCATTGCATTTGTAATGCCTGTAAGATTGGTGATAAAAGGCGGAATGTTTTGCTCTGGATTTACCAAAGTAGTAAACTCATCAACAATAACTTTTCCGTCAAAAACAAAAATGGATATTTCGGTTATTTTAGAACCTTTATATCCATTTCCTGTAGTTTCTATGTCGACAACTGTATATAACAATTATTCGATCGTCTTTTTTAAGTCAGCAATAGTTTTTGTTGGGTTTTCAGATCCAAAAACATAACTACCGGCAACTAAAACATTGGCTCCAGCTTCAATTAATGCATTTGCATTATAAGAGGTAACGCCTCCGTCAATTTCTATTTGACATTCAGATTCTGTGAATTCTATTAAATGTTTTAATTGACTAACTTTTTTATAGGTGTTTTCTATAAATGATTGTCCTCCAAAACCAGGATTTACACTCATTATACAAACTAAGTCTAATTCTTCAATTACATCTTCTAAAACTGAGATTGGTGTATGAGGGTTTAAAGCAACTCCTGCTTTCATTCCTGCATCTTTTATTGCTTGAATTGTTCTATGTAGATGAGTACAAGCTTCATAATGTACTGTTAAAATGTTTGCGCCTAAATCTGCAAAAGTTTGAATATATTGATCAGGATTTACAATCATTAAATGTACATCAATCGTTTTTGTAGCGTGTTTTGTAATCGCTTTTAAAACTGGCATTCCGAAAGAAATGTTTGGTACAAAAACACCATCCATAATATCAATATGAAACCAATCTGCTTCACTATTGTTTACCATTTCGATGTCTCTTTGTAAGTTAGCAAAATCTGCTGCTAAAATTGAAGGTGCAATTAAATTACTCATTAGTTAGTTGTTGTGTTGTTATTTAATTTTGCAAAGGTACTTAATTTGTCATTGTGCGGTACGAAGCAATCTCTTAAAAATATAACAATAATTTATTTTAAATTTCGACCACATAGTCTCATAGAAAACATAGTGTTTATGGTAAAAAAGAAAAGTATATAAAGAAGTTTAGCCCCGATTGAACGGTCTGTTTGAGCTCTTTTTTACTGGCAGTTCGAGTGAATTTTGAAGAATGAAAAATTTGTATCGAGAACAGAAGTAAAAAAAGCGAGTAGTGAAAGCGGGAAATAGCTTCAAATAAAAAAAAACTCCCAAAAATGAATTTGAGAGTTTTATTATTAAGTTTATTCTAAAGTATGAGTGAGATACCATTAGTAATCTGCGATTACTAACCTAGATATGTCATTAAGATTTTAGATCTAGAAGTGTGTTTTAATCTTCTAATTGCTTTTTCTTTAATTTGACGAACACGCTCACGAGTTAAATCGAAAGTTTCACCAATTTCTTCTAAAGTCATTGGTTGGTGCTCACCTAAACCAAAGTATAATTTTACGACATCTGCCTCACGAGGAGTTAATGTTTCTAGTGCTCTATTGATCTCTATTCTTAGAGATTCGTGTAATAAAACTCTATCTGGGTTTGGAGACTCACCAGAGTTTAATACATCATATAAATTTGAATCTTCACCCTCAATTAAAGGTGCATCCATAGATACGTGACGTCCAGAATTCTTCATAGATTCTTTTACGTCATTAACAGTCATATCTAATTTCTTAGCAATTTCTTCAGCACTTGGAGGGCGCTCATTTTCTTGCTCTAAGAAAGCATACATTTTGTTAATTTTATTGATAGAACCAATTTTATTTAACGGTAAACGTACAATTCTAGATTGTTCTGCTAATGCTTGTAATATAGATTGACGAATCCACCATACAGCATAAGATATAAATTTGAAACCTCTTGTCTCATCAAAACGTTTTGCCGCTTTAATTAAACCTAAGTTTCCTTCGTTAATTAAATCTGGTAACGTTAATCCTTGATTTTGATATTGTTTTGCAACAGATACAACAAATCTTAAATTGGCTTTCGTTAATTTCTCTAATGCTCTTTGATCACCCGCTTTAATCAGCTGTGCCAATTCTACTTCTTCATCAGCAGTAATTAAATCTACTTTACCTATTTCTTGTAAATATTTATCTAAGGACGCAGTTTCTCTGTTAGTAACCTGCTTGGTAATTTTAAGTTGTCTCATCTAATTCTCTATGACTTTTTAAAGGATTCATATTCATGTTACAACTACTTATACGTAGAGACTTTAAAAAATGTTACAAAACTTTCAATTTTTTTTTATTTTTTATTAAAAGAGAAAAATAGACTTTTCATCGGTTTAATTATACGGTTTAACTTTTTTTAAAAAATAGTTGTGACCTATTACTTTTATTTGTGTCTAAATTTTAAGAACGATTGAAAACTAGTGGCGTACATAATTTAACTGATGAAGAACTAGTCTTTAAGATAGTTGAAACAAACAATTCGCAATTGTTTGCTATATTATATGACAGGTTTTCTAAAGTGGTTTATAATAAGTGTTATGGTTTCTCTAAAAATAAAGAGGAAGCAGAAGATTTAACACATGATGTTTTTATTCGATTATTTGTAAAACTAAAAACTTTTAAAGGAAACTCTAAGTTTTCTACATGGTTGTATTCTTTTACCTATAATTTCTGTGTAAATTATGTGCAAAGAAATGATCATAAAAAGAAAGAAAAAGTTACCGTTATTACAGATCAAATTAAAGATGATGATGTTTCTGAAGATATAGAAGACGCTCAGTTATTTGAATTAAAGTCAGAAAAGTTAGCAAAAGCCTTGTCTTTAATAGATGTAAAAGAGAAAATGATTCTATTAATGAAATATCAAGATGATATGAGTATTAAAGAAATTTCAGAAGCACTAAAAATTGGCGAGAGTGCTGTAAAAATGCGTGTGAAAAGAGCTAAGCAAAAAGTTGTGAGCACCTATGAAGAATTATAAAAATGAGCAATCCTTTTAAAGAGATATTAGAACACTATGAAGTGCCAGAAGTTTTAAAACAGAAGGTGCTTAATGATATTAATTTAATTAAATTGACCATAGATGTTGCCGATTTATTTCTTGTAAAATACCCCAAGACCATTGGTGATGTTTTAGGAGGAAATTCTTCAAAGAAAAAATAACCAAAATTTATCATATATATGAACGGGCTATTAATAACATTAAAAACAGATTTTGATTTCAGTTTTTTACAAAGTCTTTGGAATAGTATTGTTGGGTTCTTGCCACAATTACTAAAAGGAATTGCTTTTTTAATTTTTGGGTGGATTTTTATAAAAATCACCTTATTCATCATAAAAAAAGCATTAGGATTTACAAATATTGATAGCTTACCAGAAAAGTTAAATGTTGATGAAATATTTGGGAACTCGTCCATAAAAATTCAACCAACAAAAGTTATAGTCACTTCAATTAAATGGATATTAATTTTTATTTTCATTATTGTAGCCTCTGAACTACTGGGTTTAAGAATGGTTTCTGAACAATTGAGTAATTTAATAGCCTATTTGCCTAAATTAATAAGTGCTTTAGTTATTTTTGCCGTTGGTGTTTATGTTGCAAACATAGTTAAGAAAGCAGTTTCTAGCATGTTTTCTTCTTTAGAATTGTCTGGAGGGAACTTGGTTGGGAATATTATTTTCTACCTAATAGCAATCATAGTAAGTGTTACAGCACTAAATCAGGCAGGTGTAAATACAGACTTGATTACTAATAATTTATCTATTATATTTGCATCAATATTAGCAGCTTTTACAATTTCTTTTGGTCTAGGTTCTAGAGATATAATAAAAAGGTTATTATTCGGTTATTATTCTAGAAAGAACTTGCAAGTAGGTAATAAGATTAAGACTGATAGTTTTGAAGGTGTTATAGAATCTATAGATAATATATCTGTAGTTTTATCATCAGAAAACAAGACAATTATAATTCCGATTAAAGAAATTGTTGATAATAAAATAGAAGTGATTCGTTAAAAAAATTTTATAAAGGATTGATAGAGAGTTGGGGGACTTTCTATCATATGTGATTTATCACAAAAAAAGAGACCGTTTTATAACGGTCTCTTCCTTTTTTTTAACTTGTTTTATCTTGTTAGTTTTTACTTAAAATAAACCATTAATTTGAGCGTCTATTCTGTCTATAATATAACCTAAATCTTCCTGATTGGCTACAAAGTCTAAGTTGTCAACATCAATTACTAACAGTTTTCCTTTTGTATAGGTAGATATCCAAGCTTCATAACGTTCATTTAATCTGCTTAAATAATCAATACTAATCGAATTTTCATAATCTCTACCTCGTTTATGAATTTGCCCAACTAAAGTTGAGATATCTGCTCGTAAATAAATTAATAAGTCTGGCGGAGTCACCAATTTTTCCATCAATTCAAATAAAGAACTATAATTTTTATAATCTCTATTGGTCATTAAACCCATTGCATGAAGATTCGGTGCAAAAATATGTGCATCCTCATATATAGTTCTATCTTGAATAATATTTTTCCCAGATTCTCTTAATTCTAATATTTGACGAAACCTACTATTTAAAAAATAAACTTGTAAGTTAAAAGACCAACGCTCCATTTCTCCATAAAAATCATCTAAATACGGGTTTTCATCTACAGATTCAAAATGTGGTTCCCATTTATAATGTTTAGCTAAAAGTTTGGTTAGTGTGGTTTTACCAGCACCAATGTTTCCTGCAATTGCAACGTGCATATATCGAATATTCTTAAATTAAAAGTGACGATAAAGGTACTAAAAAATATAGATAGTAAAAGGCTAACAAATTAATTTATATCCAAAACCTCTGATATTAATAATTTGGATATTCGTGTCTTTTTTTAATTTTTTTCTAAGTTTACTTATAAAAACATCCATACTTCTTGCCGTAAAAAAATCATCATTACCCCAAAGTTTGTTTAGGATAAAAGATCTATCTAAAACTTCGTTTTTCTTTTCAAAAAGATAAAAAAGTAGTTGTGCTTCTCGATGCGTAAGTTGGTTAATTTCTGATGAATTTTCAAGTGTTTGCTTTGTTAAATTAAAAGAGTATTCTCCGATTTTTATGGCATCTGCATTGGTTTTTATTTCAATTCTATTTAATAGAGATTTTATTCTTACAATTAATTCTTCCATAGAAAATGGCTTTTTTAAATAGTCATTTCCCCCGTTATTAAAGCCTTCTACAACATCACTTGTTTGCGATTTTGCTGTTAAAAATATTATAGGAATTTTCTTGTTTTCTAATCGTATTTCTTTAGCTAAAGTAAATCCGTCTTTTTTAGGCATCATTACATCTAAAACCAAAATATCAGGATTTTCTTTTTGATACATATTAAAAGCTTCCTCTCCATTTTCTGCATGAAAAACAGTAAAGTCTCTAGTTTCTAAACTCTCTTTTACAATCATTCCTAAACTAGCTTCATCTTCTGCTAAAAGTACTTTTATCTTACTCATTAGGTATGTTTATTTTAAAAATAGTTTCATTTTTATCCGATGAAAGAGAAATTGTTCCCGTGTGTTTTTCGATGATTTTTTTACAATAATACAAACCAATACCAAAACCCTTTACATCGTGGGTGTTTCCTTTCGGGACTCTATAAAACTTATCAAAAATCTTTTCTTGTTGATTTTTTTCAATACCATTTCCATCATCAGCAATTGTTATTTCTGTCGATTTTAGAATAGAATTGATGTTGATTTCTATTTGATTTCCTCCATATTTAACAGCATTATCAATTAGATTGGAAATAGCATTTTCAAAATGAAAAACATCAACATTTACATAAATAGGTTGTAAGTTGGTAGAGAAAATTAATTCTTTGTTATTGCTTAATAATTGATGCTTATTTACTAGTTTTTCTGTCAATTCAACAATGTCAATCGTTTCTTTTTTTAAGAGCAATTGCTCGCTATCTAAAGTTGCAGTTTCTAATAGTTTCTCTACCATTTGATACAATTTTTTTAACTGGATAGAGGACATTGAAAGATATTTTTTAGTCTTTACTTTATCATCTAAAACATTAAAATTCTCAATAGCTTCAATAGCAGTAGATATCGTTGCAATTGGTGTTTTAAATTCGTGTGTAATATTGCTAATTAAATCGTTCTTTATAGTTGCCAATTCCTTTTGCTGATTGATGATTTTTAATAAATAGAACAAGCAAGAAATAATTAAAAGAGATAATAAAAGAGAAAGTAAAATGCCAGTAGAACTTCTTTTTAAGGCTTCAATATTTGGACTATTAAAGAGTAGTTTTAATTCTTCATTTCTTTTTAAATAGGTCGATTTAGAAGTAACACTATTGATGAATTTTTTAGAGGTAAAAGCATCTTTTGATGCATGAAAAATGGTATCTTTTTTAAGGTGATTAAGAATATATTCTATAGGAATTTTTTTGTTCTTAAGTTGGTTTTTTATTAATGAATCAAGCTGATTATATTGAATGTCAATAGAAATTATTGATAAAAAAATCGGTTTTAAATTTTCTATCAATCGAATACTATCGGCAACTTCATGCTCTGAAAAATAATGAATTTTTGATTTTCTGTTCTGACCATTAAATAAATTTTCGGCTCTTCTTTTTTCTAAACTATAGTTAAAAGTCCCTACTAAAGAATCCGTTTCCTTAAAGTCTATTTCATTATCAGAAGTTATTGAAATACGTCTAAATTCTAATTTTGGTTCTATGCTAGAAGTATCTTTTTTTATGAATGATTTTAATTTTCTAAATCCTTGATAATGACTAGTAATTGAATCGAAAAGTAGTTGTTTGTGAAAAAGAGAGTCACTTTTATGATCACCAAATTTTATAATTGTAGTCATATCATCTTTTGCCAATTTTGCATAATACTCTTCAATAGCATTGTCAAAACTTAGTTGAATCTCGTTAGTAACTCTTTGTTTATTTTCTTCGTAATTTTTATAATTCCAATAAAATTGTACACCAATAGTCGCAATAATAGTTGCGGTTATAAAGTAAAAAAGCCATTGGTATTTTTTGGTGTTCATAACTCAAAGATAATCAGTAATAATTATAAAAACGATCGGTTAACACTCGTTAACACTTGTTAACTTTAAAAAAGGTATTTGATTAGCATCTTTGTAAGTATCAATTAAAACCTTTAATATGAAAACAATTATTACAACAATTGCATTATTTTTTATTGCATTTATCAATGCGCAAGAATTTTCTGGAAAAGCCATATATAAAACCCATAGAAAAATGGATTTAAAAATTGGAGGTGAAAAGAGTACTATGTCAGAAACTCAGCAAAAGCAAATGGAGGCTCAAATGAAGAAAATGTTTCAAAAGACGTTTACTTTAAGTTTTTCTAAAAGTGAATCTATTTATAAAGAAGAAGCAAAATTAAATGCACCTAAATCATCTGTTGGAGGGATGAATGTTATGATTTTTGGTAATGGTGGAGGTACAGATGTTTACTTTAAAAATATTAAAGAAAAACGGTATGTAAACAAAACTGAAGTTATGGGAAAACGTTTTTTAATTAAAGATGTAATTCCTGATTTTAAATGGGAGTTATCAAGTGAAACTAAAAATATTGGAAATTATACATGTTATAAAGCTACTTTTTCTAGAGAAGAAGATCAAACACAATTAAATATGGATAATGGAGAAGCTAAAGAAAGTACCAAAAAAGTAAAAATACTAACGACTGCGTGGTATACGCCTCAAATTCCGATAAGTAATGGACCTAAAGAGTTTGGTGGTTTACCTGGGTTAATCTTAGAATTAAATGAAGGTAAATTAACAATTGTTTGTACGGAGGTAGTCTTAAATCCAATTGATAAAATTGTAATCAAAGAACCAATTAAAGGAAAAAAAATTAATCAAGTTAAGTACGAGAAAATAATGGATGAAAAATCAAAGGAAATGTTAGAACGTTTTAGAGCTAAGAGGGGCAATGGCAGTGGTGAAGCAATTGAAATAAGAATAGGTGGGTAGTATTATATTTTTTTATTTGAAATTCAAATTAAACTTTTAGGTTTTTTTAAAGTCTAAGTGTTACCTATTACGTTTATTTTTGAATACAATTAAAAAAATAATAATATGAAATCCTTATTTACAATCTTTATCACCCTAGTAACAATCAGTTCTTTTGCCCAAAAAGACTTTCAAGGAAAAGCAATTTACATGTCTAAAACTACTGTAGATATGGATAATTTTGGTAGGCCTGGAGGGCAGAAAATGACTGAAGCAAGAAAAAAACAAATTGCAGAAAGAATGAAATCAATGTTAGAGAAAACATTTATTCTTTCTTTTGATAAAACGTCTTCACTTTATAAAGAAGATGCAAAATTAGCAGCACCAACAACAGGTGGTGGCAGAGGGCCAAGATTTGGTGGGTTTTCTAGTTCAGGAATAAAGTATAAAAACACAAAGGATAAAGTCGCATTAGAGTCTACAGAGTTTTTTGGAAAGAAATTTTTGGTTTCTGATACCATGGAAACTCCAGAATGGGAGTTAGGAAATGAAACGAAACAAATTGGAAATTATACTTGTTTTAAGGCGACTTTGTTAAAGGATGTAGATGCTTTAGATTTTTCTAACTTTAGAAGAAGTAGAGATAATGATAAGAAAAAAGATTCTGCTTCTGTAAAAAAAGAAGAAGTTAAAATAGAAAAGTCAAAACAAATTGAAGTTGTTGCTTGGTATACACCACAAATACCTGTTAGTAATGGTCCTGGAGAATATTGGGGTTTACCAGGTTTGATTTTAGAAATAAACAGCGGAAGAACAACAATTTTATGTACAGAAATTGTGATGAATCCATCAGAAAAAGAAGAGATTAAAGCACCGAAAAAAGGAAAGAAAATTAAAAGAGAAAAATTTAATGAAACTGTTAAAAAGAAGATGGAAGAGTTGAAAGAGATGTTTCAAAAAAGAGGAAGAGGTAATGGTGGAGGAAGGTTTCATTAATTTTTAATAAATTTAAATTATACTTATGAAAAGAATAGTACTCTTAACCATCTTTATGGTTACATTATTTACCAATGCCCAAGTTAAATTAACGGGTGTTGTTAAAGATAGTATTGGTGAGCCTTTAGAAATGGCAAATGTTTTGGCTATAAATAAAGTCACAAAAAAAGTGGCTTCTTATGGATTTACAGATTCAAAAGGGAATTACAAATTAAACTTAGCTAAAAACGGTGTTTTCAATATTAAAATAAGTTATGTAGGTATGAAACCTGCTGATTTCTTAGTGGGAACTAAAACAGAAAACATTGTTAAAAATGTAGTGTTAGCATACGATAATGCTTTAGATGGTATAAATATTATTTCAAAAATGCCAGTTACTATAAAGGGTGATACGATTGTTTATAATGCAGATTCTTTTAAAAACGGAACAGAAAGAAAACTAGAAGACGTTTTAAAAAAATTACCTGGTGTAGAAATAAATGATGCAGGAGAAATTGAAGTTGAAGGTAAAACTGTAGAAAAGATAATGGTTGATGGTAAAGATTTCTTTGACGGAGATACCAAATTAGCAACAAAAAATATACCTTCTAATGCAGTTGATAAAATTCAAGTTTTAAGAAATTATGCAGATGTTAGCCAACTGAGTAGTGTACAAAACAACCAAGATAGAGTTGCTATAAATATTAAATTAAAAGAAGGTAAAAAGAATTTTTGGTTCGGAGATATAACGGCAGGTTCGGGTAATGCTCCAGATGAAAGTTTGTATCTTTTGCAACCAAAATTATTTTATTACTCACCAAAATATACGATTAACGTTATTGGTGATGTTAATAATATGGGTGAAGTTGTTTTATCTAGAAGAGATATTAGAAATTTTAGTGGTGGTTTTAGAAGTCAAAGCCCATCTAACGGAACAAATTTAAGTTTAGCGGATGCAGGAATTGGGTTTTTAACTGCAAATGCTAGAAATGCGAATAGAATAGAAACGAAGTTAACCGCTTTAAATTTTAGTTATTCACCTAATCAAAAATTAGATTTAAGTGGGTTTTTAATTTTTTCTAGCAGTAGTAATGGACAAAAACGGATTAATAATATTGATTATTTTGATATTATTGATGATCCAGATACTGCAGTAGATGAAACTTCTATTATACCAGATGACCTTGTAGAGAACCTAACAAACCAAACGAGTAATACCGGTTTGTTTAAGTTTAGTGCAGATTATAAACAAAATACAAGAAAACAATTTAATTATGATGTTATTGGTCGTTTTTCAAATGAATTTAGAACGGATGCCGTAAATTCTAGAGTTTTAAGTGATATTAGTGAAGGTGAAAGAGCTACACCTTATAAAATCAATCAAAATTTTAGTTATTTCTATACTGCGAATGAAAATAATATTTTTGCTTTAGAGGCAAAACATTTATTACAAGATGAAGATCCTTTTTATGTGGCGTCTTTAGAGAATGACCCATCAAATAATGATGATGTAGCTAATGATGGTTTTGATGATGCAGCAGAAACATTGGGTTTAGATAGAACTAATTTATTTTACAATTTAGAACAAGATAGAAAAGTTAAATCGAATCAATTAGATGCAAAATTAGATTACTATAATATCTTAAATGATAAAAGTAATTTAAACTTAGTTTTAGGAACAATACAAAGTGTGCAAAATTTTGATTCTAAATTTTTTCAAGTAGTAGATTTAACAACCAGTGAATCCTTTGACCCAAATCCAACGATTCCTGGTAATAATGATCCTCAAACAACAAATGATACAGAATATACTTTTTCTGATATTTATACAGGGTTAAGATATCGATTAAAATCTGGTATTTTTACTTTTACACCCGGTGTAACTTTGCATGCTTATAATGTGAAAAATACGCAATATCAAACAGAAATATTTGAAGATACTTTTCAAAAAATATTTCCAGAACTTTCTGTAATTGCTCAATTTAAACAAAGTGAAAGTTTACGTTTTTCATACAAACAAGAAGTGAATTTTACAGATGTAAATAAATTGGCAAGAGGTATTGTTGCTAATAGTTACAATTCTTTTTATTACGGTTATGCAGAGTTAGATAATGCTCATTTACATAATGTGAATTTAAATTATTCTAGTTTTAATTTGTTTAACTACACAAACGTTTTTGCAAGAATTAACTATAAGAAAACGATAGATCAAATTAATTCGAATGTAAATTTTGAACCAGGTTCTGTAGTTTCAAGTAGTACATCATTAAATTCGCCTTTTGATAACGAAAGCTTTTCTGCATATGGTAGAGTTGGTAAAACATTTAATAAAATTAAAACGTCTTTAAGTGCTAATTATAATGCAAGTAAAACATATCAATTTATAAATTCTTTAGAGAATATTAACAAATTATTTTCTCAAAGTTATAGTGCAAGTATTGGTACTAATTTTACTAAAGCGCCAAATGTTACTTTAAAATATAGATTAAGTCTTTCTGATCAAGATAATAGTGCAAGAGCAGCGGTTGTAAAAGGAGTTACAAATGCACCTTCGATTAGTTTTGATGCGTATGTTTGGAATTCATTAACCGTTCGTTCTGATTTTTCTTTTAACGAAGTAAAACAAAATGGAGTTGTTGCTAATTCATATAAAATTTTAAATGCAACTTTAGCGTACAGAAAAGATAAAGATGCCAAATGGGAATATGAATTGTTTGGTAGTAATCTTTTAGCAACAGGTTCTACAACAAGTTTTAATTATGGTGTTACTTCAAATTCTATAAATGAAACTTTTATTTTACCAAGGTTTGTTAGTTTTAGAGTACGTTATCAATTATAATTTTTTTGGACATATAATTAAAATGGCTCTTTATTGAGTCATTTTTTATTTAGTTTACTTATTTTTACGGCATGAGTTTACTTGCTACTAAATCTCCTTTTTACGCTACTTTTAAAAGTTTAGGAGCTCTTTATTTGTTCATTCTTTTTGGCTTGTTTTTAGATAGTTTTTATATGTTGAAAATTACTGAAGATGCACAGTTTTATGCTAATATTAGCATGTTTATTGGTTTTGCTATTACCTTTTGGCAAGTAAATAAAAGAGTAAAAGAACAAATGATTTCTGCAGTAATCATCGCAATTTTAGGGGAGTATTTGTTTTCAATAGTTTTAGGAATGTATACTTACAGATTAGAAAACGTACCTCATTATGTGCCACCAGGTCATGCTTTGGTGTATGTAGGTGTATTGTATTTTTCTAAGGCAAAATCTATTATAAAACATAGATTAAAATTAGAGAAAATTCTTGCGATATCTGTTTTTGTATATGCTACAGGCTTTTTAATTTTTAAGTTTGATGTGTTTGGTTTTTTGATGACAATTGCCACACTTTTTATCTTAAGAAATAAACCAAGAGAGCGTCTTTTTTATTTAACCATGTATGTTTCTGTAGCATATTTAGAAATTATAGGAACTAATTATTTATGTTGGGAATGGCCAGCTACAGCTTGGGATGTAATTCCGTTTTTGCCAAGTTACAATCCACCAAGTGGAATTAGTCTTTTCTATTTCTTATTAGATTTAGGTACTTTATGGTTTTACAAACAGCGTCATAAAATTACGTGGGCAAGAATGAAAAGTATCAGAAAGATTAGGTTGAATACTTTAAATTCTACGAACTAAAAAAGTGAAAACTTCGTTATCAAAGTAAATAAAATTACATTTGTAAAATGTCAATAAAAGTTATATCCGTTTCAAAAAATTATAAAACTCAGAAAGCTTTAAATGAGGTTTCTTTTTCTGCTGATAAAGGCCAGGTTATTGGGTTTTTGGGTCCAAATGGAGCGGGGAAATCAACAATGATGAAAATCTTAACCGGTTTTATAAAGCCAAATTCTGGCGAAGTTTTTGTTGATGAGATTGATGTTTTAAAAAATCCTTTAGAAGCACAAAAATCAATAGGATATTTACCAGAACACAATCCTTTATATACAGACATGTATGTAAGAGAATACTTGCAATTTCAAGCATCAATTTTTAAAGTTGATAAAAGCCAAATTGAAATTTGTATAGAAAAAGTAGGATTAACAGTTGAAGCTCACAAGAAAATCAATCAATTATCTAAAGGATATCAGCAAAGAGTTGGTTTAGCAGCTGCTATTTTACACAATCCAAAAGTGTTGATTTTAGATGAACCAACAACCGGTTTAGATCCAAATCAGTTGGTTGAAATTAGAGGTTTAATTACCGAGTTAGGTAAAGAAAAAACAGTGTTGTTTTCTACTCACATTATGCAAGAGGTAGAAGCCGTTTGTGATCGCGTTATTATCATTAAAAAAGGTAAAATTTTGGTTGATAAAAAACTATCTGATTTAAAAGAAAATAACCAGCAAATGATAGCCGTTACTTTTGATTATAAGATAGAAGAACAGTTTATCAGTCGATTACCAAATGTAGTTTCGTATAAAAACAATTACGATAATACTTGGTATATCACTTTTGAAAGTGAAGAAGATATGCGTTCTACAGTATTTGATTTTGCGCAAGAAAACGGATTAAAAATTCTTGAATTAAATACACAAAATAAAAATTTAGAAACGCTGTTTAGAGAGGTGACTACTTAAATTAGTTAAAATTGTAACAGTTGTATATTTTCTACGTCAAATATTAAAAAGAATCTTTATGGCAGGCGGAGGAAGTATACAGTCTATGAACACGGTTATCAAGAATAATCGTAATTTATTGAAAAAAAACAGAACTTTTATTAAGAACAAAAAAGAGTTGTTTAGGGAGTCTGGTGGAGAACTTGAGTTTAAGAAATTGTCTAAAGCCGAATTAGATATAGTAAAAGCAAGTATTAGAAAAAAAGCAAAACAAGATACTTTTAAAATGAATTTCATTTTGTCTGTGATAATTCTAATTATGGTTACAATTTTTGTGTATTTTGGGTACGAAGAGTATAAGAAAGAAGTTCTTTATGAAAAGGCAATTTTCGAAAAAGAAAAAAGATATAGATTTAATAGAATGATTGGATCTGCTAACTTTAGTTTAGGAACAGTAAAATTGGAGAAATCACTGAAACGCTTTAAGTCAGCTAAAAAACTTTATCCTAATGATAGTGTAGTGAATAGTAGAATTAAATTGGTTGATAGTTTAATTAGGGTGGATTATCAAATCAAAAATTGAACTAAGCAAAACTTTTAGAGAAGTAACTACTTCTTAGTTAATCTTTTTCCTTTTTTGTATTTAGGGTCATAAATAAAAAACCGAGGTGTTTTTATTAAATATATGTTTACCATCTTTTATGATTTTAAATTCTCCACTTTCTAAATCATAAGATAGATGGTTGTTATCACTTTTTACAGAAACAGAAGCACCATTTTGTGAAGAAGAAATTTCTTTATGTGATTTGATATTTTCTTTAAAAGAATTTATAAAATCATTGTATAAATCGTCTTCAAAAACGGAAAAAATTGATAGAATCCCTTTAGAGTCCCATAGGTGGTATCTGCTGAAATTAACGTCAACATTGTATATGTCTAAAGTGATATTATTTATCGGAATCTTAAAATCATTAATAAGTAAATTGTCTTTGGTAATTTCAATTTTATGTGTGTGGAGTTTTCCTTTTTTCTTAAAGAAACCATAAATAGCAGAACCAGCCATAATAAGGATAAAAAAAAGTTCTAAATAACGCCCCTCTAAATCCTCAAAACTATCTAATACCGAAAACAAAAAAATAATTACAACAATTGCCACTAAAAGAAAACATCCACTAGCTATATTAGAAGCCACTGATGGTTTCTTACCATTGTAAAAATAATTCATTTTTGGAGGTTTAAATAATTAATCTATTATTCAAAGATAAATATTTATATTTACTAAGTAAGATGAGTTAAATCCCTAATTTATTTTTTTAAATACTGATATGCTTCCAAAAGAGTAGGGAAAACCATTTTACTTCCGGCTTTTTTCAATTCCTCTTCAGAATATTGTGTTGTAATTCCAATAGGAATCATTCCTGCTAAATTGGCAGCAGTTGTTCCTGTTAAACTATCTTCAAAAACCCAAATATCTTTAAAATCGTTTTCTTTAAAATTTAATGCTTTTGCCAACGTAATGTACGCTTCTGGAGCTGGTTTTGGTTTCTCATAATCTTCTACACCAAATACAGTTTTAAAATTTAAATTTAAGTGATGTACACTATTTTTTAAAAATTGCCTTGTTGCATTACTGGCAATACCATAAGGAATATTCTTGTCGGTTAAGAAATCAGTAATTTCTCTAACGCCTGGTAATAATGTTGGAATCGTAAAGTTTACATCTAAATGTTTATCCTTTAAAAAAAATAATTCTTCTGTTTTCTCTTCTTTATCAATAACACTGCAGAAATAATTTGAAATTATCATAGGTGTTTTACCAGTGCAACTTTTAGGAAATGGTGCTATATCTGTATCAAACAATTCTTTAAAAGCAGAGGCCCAAGCAGAATAATGGCTCTTAAAACTGTCTACTATAACTCCATCAAAATCAAATAAAAATCCTTTAGGTAATGGCATTAGTTGTTTGTTTTTTCGTTGAATATTTCCGTTAAATACGGATTTAAAAATTTATTGGTTGGATCTAATTCTCTTCTTAAGAGTTTAAAATCTTCCCATTTATCATACACTTTAGATAATTGAGCATCTTTAGCCGTAAAACGTTTTGCCCAATGAGGTTTTCCTCCGTATTTCAGAAAAATTTTCTCGATACTTATAAAAGCTTCATATGTATCTGCAGTAGCAGCATTTCTAGAAACACATCCCATGGTAACAACATCTTTTCCATAAGCATAACTTAGCCAAGACTTGTCTTTATAAACAAAACGAATATCCATAGGGATATGAATAAACGATTTATTACTCCATTTATTGATTTCTGTTTTTAGTTCTTCAAACACTTCTGGGAATACGTCTAAACCAATAGTCCATTCTGCTAACTCTAATGTAGAACCTCTAGATTTAGTAACGGTAGCTTGGTATAATGATCCTTTGTGTTCTTTAGAAGAGCTAAAAAAACCTCTGTACAAAAGTTTATTCGCAATTGCTGTTATCCAAGGATAAACATGTGTGTATTTGTATAATATTTTAGATACCGTTCTTCGATGTTTTAAATATTTAGGGCCTAAATTTTCTGTGATTTCTGTGTTAGGACCTATTTTATCACCCGTAATTACATATCCTTTATCAGTGTGAGGAAGCCATAAAATTCTTAAAAAATCATGCTGTTTTAATCGCTCATTTATTTTTGGCAACCATTCTTTGTCATCTTCTGGCCCTTCTTTTATATGTAATGTATAAATTGGTTCGCATTTAAAAGTGATTGTCGAGATTACTCCTAAAACACCTAGAGAAACTCTTACAGCATCAATTAAATTGTCTTTATTAGTAATTGTTTTTACAGATCCATCTGCTAAAACGATGGTGCATTTAGTCATGTATTCAGATAAAAGTTTACCGCTTGTACCATGAGTTCCTGTGGCTAAAGCCCCTCCGATAGTAACAGTATTTATATCTGGTAAACAAGGGATGCACCAGCCTTTAGCTTCTATATCTTCTAATAAATCACCCAAAATAATTCCAGATTGTACGGTAATTGTGTGCTCTGAATCATTGGAAGACAAAATTTTATTATACGCAGTTATATCGACTAAAGTTTCAACTCCAGAAGCAATATCTGCAGAAGATTGTTTACTTCCAAAAACACGTATTTGTTTGGAGTTTTTAACAACTTCTTGTAGTTCTTTTTCTGATGTGATTTTGTAAAGAGACTTATATTTGTAAGAAAGATTTTCATTCCAACTTACCCAAGTACCATTTTTATTTTGTTTCATTTATTTTTTAAAAGATTAAACAAAAGTAAACATTAATATTTTTTTAAACTGCTTATTTTGTTTTATTCTGCTAATAAGAATCGGTTTAATTATAAAGTTAATCAATGGGGATTGCTATTCCTAAACCAGTTCTTAAACCAGACCAACCAGTTTTTACTTCTTGATTTGAGTTATTAATTAAATGAGCTTCATTGTTGTCTTTAAATTTTAATTGCCCTCCAAAAACTAAGTCAAAACCAATATTAGCTCTTATAATAAAAAAAGATAATGGATATTCATAATTTAATTGAGCACCAACTCCAAAATCAATAGATTGAAAATCAACATTATCTTCCTGAATATTATTTCCAATTTCCGAATAACTGTCTAAGTTTAAACTTGACAACATTGAGAAACCTTTAAAACCAATTCTAAAATCTTTATTTTCAGGGTTAAGATTTACATAATAAATTCCACCAAAAGTAATTGCATTTAAAGATTCTTCTAGTCTAACAATACCAGAATAATCAGAATACGATAATTTTCCACCAGTAGAATTGTATCCTAAAAAAATAGCGACATTAGAATCTATAATTTCATAACCAACTGTAAAACCAATATTTGCAGGAAAATCATCTGTAGTTTCTAAAGGAATTGGACTTAAGTCTGCTTTAAATTCTTGTTGAAAATCTGACAAACTAGAATGTGAAAATGAATTATAATTTGTTTCTATAAATATTTTTCCTTGTTGAGAAAAAGTATTTATTGCAATAAATAAAACTAATAATAACAGATGTTTTTTCATTTATAGGCGATTTTTAAGAAAGTAATCATGTTTTAATAATATTAAGTAATCATTTAGAAACACATATTTTCTTCCATAACCGTTTCCTGCAACCTTTAATGATTTCATTTGATTCGTTTTAAGGTTTAGAACATTTACTTCTGATAGGCCACTTGAGTTTCTGTTCACAAATAATATTTTATCAGAAGATGAGTCGTAATTAAAGAAACTAGTGTTATTAGTTCCAGAAATTACACGAGTTGTATTGGTCTTAAGGTTTAAAAATAAACACTCTTTACCATTTCCAGAATGTCCTCCAACCAATAAAACGAGACTGTTTTTAGAAGATAAATACTTAAGATCATAGAATCTAGGTTCATTATCTGGAAGAGAATATAAAAGCGTGATGGAATTATCTTCTATTTTATATACATTTCTTTCAACTGTAAAGAATTGAAAATCTTCTGAAATTACAGTGCTATATTCTTTTTTTAGCGTTGTAATTAATTGTTTTGTTTCAGCATTGTATATGTAAATATCTCGAAAAGAATAGTCGTTATCTAATATGATTAATCCATTTCTGTATCTAACTTTAGTAATATAATTTTCAAGGTTTGAATTATAATCATCTCTAAAAAATTCTTCTTTAACGGTTAAGTTATCTGCATTAAAAATGATTGATTTTTCTCTTAAATCTAGAACTAAATTATGGTCATCATCAAAGATTAAATCTGGAGTAAGTTGATAGTCAGTGTTTTCAAATTCTATCTTTTTTATTATAGAAAGATCATTTGCATTTAGTTTAAAAAGTCCAATCTTTCTTGGATATACTTCTTTATCGATTGATACTCCAAAAATGAACCCTGATTTTTCATCATAAATCAGATTTTCGTAATTCTGATTGTCATAGAGAGTTCCAAAAGGAATGGTTCCGTAAGTTGTTTCATTATCTACGATATAAGTTGTTCTCTCTTTCTTAATACTATAATATTTACTGCTTCCAAAAATAAAAGGTGAAGTAATTGTGATTTCACCTCCTTTATTATCTATGTTTTTTTTAGTAATATTACTAGCTTCTAATTCATAATGATCAAAATTATTATATAAAGGATGCTTGTTCCATTTTATTTTATAATTCTCATCGTCAATAAATTCATGTTCTATGGTAATTAAGGAATCTATTACATAAAAATTATTGATAGAAGATTCTTTTTCTGTGTAATTGTTGAATGCTTCAATTGAGTACTTTATGTTAAATTTTAACGAAAGACTATCTCTATATACTTCTCTTTTTATGATGCTATCACTTGCTAAAAGAGAGATTTTTCTTGTTCTAAAAGTCTCCTTTATTACAAGGTTTATTTCGTCATAGGGATTTAAGTCTTCTGGTTTAATCCAAGAAATATAGATAGAGCCATTTTTATGTTCGACATTAGAAACTTCAATTGTGTTTATAGATTTATCAACAGTGAAATTAAAATTTTCTTCTTTTTGAAAATATTCTTGACCAATATTATCAACTAAACTACCACTACCAGTTGATACATTTATCTCTACTTTTATGGCATGTTTACCTTCACTTAAGTTATCAATATTTATGGTGAATTGACCTTCGTAATTGTTTGAACTTAAAATTCTATTTCCATCAAGGTAAAAGTTTAAAACAACAAATTCATCTTTAATATTATTTTTAAACTCATAGTTGATTACCTTACTGTTTCTAAATATTTCTTCATTATTAAAATTTATGAATTTAAAACTAAAAGAGGGATCTTTCAATTCTATCTCATTATAATAATCTTCAGAGAACTCAAAGGCACAATGAGAGAAGAGGATAACTGTCATAAAAGGTAGCAACACTCCTTTAAGAATCTTTTGCATGCTAATATTTTTTACAGCCATTTTAATTCAGCTTAAAATCAATTTCTTGGCTCTTTAATGTTGCTAACAATTCATTTGAAATATGAACCTTCGTATTTCTACTAGGTAAACTCACTTCTATTTTTTCTTTGGCATCCCAAACAGTAAAATGTAAATTTTGTTTACCTGGGCTGTTTTTAAGAATTGTTTCTAAATTTAAAATGGTATCCTCCTTAATTTCTTGCAATGGAATTTTTATAGTGACCTTTTTACACAATTCATCCATAATATCGTGCAACAATTTAAAATCGGTAAACTTTAAACGAGGTTCTCCTTTAACACCTTCTTTGTTAGTCCAACCAGGTTGAATT
>JQIA01000272.1_pt1 | contig 25018 bp, 24 predicted proteins | sample 811431 | NCBI WGS metagenome assembly JQIA01 (sample SAMN02998118, study PRJNA258478) | marine sediment metagenome | biome: marine; feature: seafloor; material: sediment; isolation source: oil-polluted sediment collected from 3 locations (0.5 km, 0.7 km and 0.9 km)... | place: USA: Gulf of Mexico ...
TGTAAAATGGCTGGTCTTCCAAAACCAACTGGTTGTGTATAGTATAAATTCTTAATTGAATTTTTTAGACGGCTCTGTACTTTGTACAGAGCCGTTTTTTTTCATACAAAAATTACCATTTAGATGAATGCTATGTATATAAGTGTAAAGACTACCACTCGTAATGAACTGGTTGATATTACGTCTAAAATTAAAGAATTGGTCGATGCTTCCGGTCTAACCGATGGTATTTGCTTTGTTTTTTGCCCACATACCACAGGGGCAATAACGATTAATGAAAATGCTGACCCGACTGTAAAAACAGACTTATTAATGACACTTGATAAAGTTTTTCCTGTAGATCCTGCCTACAGGCACATGGAGGGCAACTCTGATTCACATGTTAAATCATCCCTCGTCGGTGCATCTGAAATGATAGCTGTTGAAGACGGCCACCTTGTGCTGGGTACATGGCAGGGAATCTATTTTTGTGAGTTTGACGGACCTCGGAATCGTAAAGTTTATATTAAATTTGTTTGATTAAAGGAGCCTGGCATATGACTATTGTAGATGATACAGACATACTTATAATAAATCATATTCAGTCAGATTTTCCTATTACGGAAAATCCGTATGCAATTATCGGGAAACGATTGGGGCTGACAGAGGATGATGTAATAACAAGGGTTCAGAGTTTAAAAAAAAATGGCATTATCAGGCGAATTGGTGGTAATTTTAGTCCGGAAAAACTCGGTTTCTTCAGCACACTTTGTGCAGCACAGGTTCCTGAAGAGAAGCTGACAGATTTTGCAGACACTGTAAATAGTTACTCGGGTGTTACCCATAATTATATCCGGGAGAATGCTTTTAATGTCTGGTTTACTTTTATTGCTCAGTCTGTTTCAGAAATAGAAGCAAATTTAAAGGAAATCGTTAAGAAAACAGGTGTAGACACCATTATTAACCTGCCTGCAACAAAAGTATTTAAGATAAGCGCCAAGTTTAAACTATAATCAAAAAACAGCTCTGCATAAAGGTCTTGTATAATGAGAAATATTCTTATTGGGACGGCTGTCATCACTGCACCCCTTGGTGAAATTGAATCGAATACAAAAAAGATGATTTCGCTGATCAGGGAAGCAAAAAAAAATCATGCTGAGTTAATATGTTTTCCTGAAATGTCAATTACCGGGTATTGTTCCGGTGACGCCGTGAAAGAGCATGCAATTAACTTAAACCATGACATATTTAAAAGACTTCAGTCGGTGTCTGAAGAATTGAACATTGTCATTCTCGCCGGTTTTGCCCAAAAAGAAATCGATGGACAGATATTTGCCTCACATATTGTTATCCAGCCTGATGAAGAATCAAAAATATATCAGAAAACACATATTGCCCCACCTGAAAAACAGACATTTACAGCAGGTAAATCGGTGCCGGTTTTCCATATTGATGAATTCTGCTTTGGTATTCAGTTATGCTATGATGCCCATTTCCCGGAACTATCAACAATAATGACTGAGAAAGGTGTTGATGCAATATTTTTTCCCCATGCATCACCACGGTTAACGCCGGTTGAAAAATATGATTCATGGATGCGACATCTCCCTGCCAGAGCATTTGATAACAGTATTTATGTTGTCGCATGCAATCAGAACGGAAATAATGGAAATAAGCTTAATTTTGCAGGTATTTCATTAGTTATCGACCCTTCGGGAAGGGTACTGAACAAAAATTTAAGTGGAAAAGACAGCGTATCGTATGTGGCGTTAACCAAAGATACTATTGACAGCATCCGGGGGCACAAAATGAAATATTTTTTTCCAAACAGGCGTAAATCAGGTTATACCCAACGATAATAAAATATCTGTAATAACATTCTGAATATCTCATTAGAGAAGCATTAAAAAAAATGATTGTACATATTTGGCTTAGTGATTATTTTAAATATTGATATTAATCGGTTATTGGACGATTTTCTAATATAAGTCGAGAAAAATCAATTACCATCGAAATGTAACGGAGACTATATGAATAAACTGGATTTTAGAGGACTGCCATGTCCGCAGCCTGTTATAGAAGCAAAAAAAGAGATTGAAAGTAATCCTCAGGTAAACAACTATCAGGTGAGAGTTGATAATAAGGCCGCTGTTGAAAATTTAACACGTTTTCTGAAGCATAAGGGGTTTAACGTCGATGTAAGTGACTATAAAAACAGTTTTATAATAGCTGCTTCACGTGGCGCTGACCATTATGAACAACAGGGTCTTACAGATGAAACATCACAAAAAAATACCCTTGTAATGATAACAAATAATTGTATTGGTAGCAGCAACCCTGAGCTGGGTGCAAAGCTAATGGTTAACTTTATTAAAACACTGAGTGAAATAAAAGAGTCACTCTGGCGTCTTATCTTTGTTAATGAAGGGGTAAAGCTGACTGTAGAAGGGGCAGATGTTATCAATGAACTGAAAAGCCTTGAGAATGACGGAATTAGCATTCTGGTATGTGGTACTTGCCTTGAGTATTATAATCTCCTTGAAAAAAAACAGGCAGGTGACACAACGAATATGCTGGATATCATGACAAGTCTCCAGATTGCGGAAAAAATAATTAATATTTAAATCCTATGGTGAAAGGGCATTATTTATAACACTTTCGAGTTCTGAATATGAGCCTGGCTTTTGAAAAAAGCCATTAATTTCGATATCAAGTATATCGGTATTCTCAAGGCCATATCCACTCATAAGAATAATTTTGAGTTCAGGATGGATCGTTCTCATCTCCGGGCAAATTTTATCGCCTCTGACGTCTGGTAAAAAAAGATCAAGAATAGCTGCATCTATTTTTATGGCGGTTGTCTTAACAATATTTATGGCATCATCGCCACTTGCTGCCTGTATAACTTTGTACCCCATCCGGTTTAACATGGATTCAAGTAGTTCCCGCAGAACATCATCATCATCAATAACAAGAATTGTTTTATCTGTTTCTATTGTCAATTTAGCCTCCGCAATTTAAACTGTATATGTTCCTTTTTTTGCTAAGATCGTTGTATATCCGGTATTAATATCAAGTGACATGGTTTTATATGCGCTACCGCCTACATCGACATGGTCAACGATTACGTTGTTTTTAAAGAAAATTCTTTTTAAGGTCAGATAATTCCTTTTTCCGATATTGAAAAATCCTGCCTGATCAAGAATGTTAGAGCCACCAGCAACCACTATTTTCAATCTGTTTTTTTTTGCCCCACATTTATACGCCGTTTTAAAAAAACATGGTATTGCAGTATCTGCAAATTTTAAAGGTTCAGTTTTGGCTTTATCTGGCGCAGATGAGGAATCCGGCAGTAAGTAGTGTAAGATTCCCCCTACTTTTGCTTTGTTATCATATATTGAAAGGCCAATACATGAACCTAAAGAATATGTGATAATTGTATCCTTAGGTTGACGGCTTATTTTCATATCTGCTACATTTACAATTATATTCATTAAATAACCTTAAATCAAGAAAGATAAAACAAAACCCTGTAACCTATAGGATTAATTTTTATATTTTATACTGATGAGTGGCGCTTGATCTCTAATTTTAATTTATGATTAATATCCTAAAATTAGATGGTTGCTGTTTATTTTATAAAAGTTCACGTATGGCTATTGAAAGGTCCCGGATTTCTACGGGCTTTAAAAGAACCCTGGAAATTCCTTTTTCCCGGGCATTTTCGTCAGTAATTTTGTTGTTATAACCAGTGCAAAGGATTACAGGTGTTTCGGGTCTTAATTCCTGTATTTTTTCGGTTAATTCTAACCCTGTCATTCCCGGCATAGTCATGTCTGTAATGATTATATCAAAAAAATCGGGACGCATGGAAAATATTTCGTAAGCCTCTATGCCACTGGGGGCAGAAATTACATGGTATCCGAGTTTTTGAAGCATTATTTTTTCAACATATACAAGGGAGGGCTCATCATCGACAAATAAAATTTTTTCTGTTCCCGTAGTCAGCGGGCTATGTTCATTTTCTATAATTTGGGGTGAGACTTCAAGTCTTGGAAAAAGTATTGTCACAGAAGTACCGGAACCGACAGTACTCTGAACATGGATACCACCACCATGACTTTTGATGATACCATGTACAACCGATAAACCAAGACCGGTCCCTGAACCCTTTTCCTTGGTTGTAAAATAAGGATCAAAAATTCGTTCAATAACATCAGGGCTTATACCATAACCGGTATCATTAACACAGAGTTTGACATAGGCACCCGGTTTGAGTTCCGGAAAAGTTGAAAAATCTGTTTGATGTATTTCCACGGGCTCAAGGTTAACTTCGAGTATGCCGCAATCTACCTCCATGGCATGAAATGCATTGGTGCACAGATTCATAACCACCTGATGCATCTCTGTAGAATCGGCCATTATTGAAGTGTTCTTCAAAGCAATATTTTTTTTTATTTCAATAGTGCTGGGTAGCGATGCCCTGATTAATTTTAAAACCTCATTAACAAGGAAATGTAGCTGAACCGGTTGTCTAACCTGTTCAGATGCTCTGCTGAATCCTAGTATATGGGTTACAAGATCTTTTGCCCGGCCTGAAGCAATAATTATATTTTCAATATCTTCGGCAGCCATACTATTTTCAGGAACACTGTATTTTGCCAGTTGTGCATAACCAATGATTGCGCCTAAAATATTATTAAAGTCATGTGCAATGCCACCGGCAATCGTTCCGACTGATTCCATTTTATGAGACTGTCTGAGCCTTAGTTCCAGTTGACTTTGTTCCGTTATGTCTCTTACGACTTTTAAGAGTCGAAGGGGTTGATTCTTTTTGTCACGTACAAGGCAGACTCTAACCATTACGGGGAATACACGATTATCTTTTTTAATGTATTCTTTTTGATATTCATCAGAATACCCCCTTTGCATGACCTGAGATTTTAAAATTTCATCGTCTCTGATTTGCCATTTATAAGGGGTATGCTGAGTGCTTGTCGTGAAAATGAGTTCCTGAATTTCATATCCCAGCATTGCACAATAGGCTTGATTTGCATTTTCAATATGACCTTCAAGGCTCATAAATACGATACCATCCCTGCTTGTATCAAAGATGCTTTTATATTTTTCTTCAGAGGTTTTTAATTGTTCAGCCGATAAGTTTTGAGAAGAGATTCGGAGTTTGAAGAGCGCAGTAAAAGTATTCATTTTTGATTTTAAAATGGGATCTTTTATTGACCCATCGATAATATCGGATGCACCGGCTTCATACCCGACAAGAAGGTCTTCATCACTTATTGTATTATCAAAAACAATAATTAAGGGTGTATAAGTTGATTGCAGGTTTGTCATTAATTTATAATAGTAGCCAAGTTCGTTTTTTAAAGATGTATTAATTATTAAAAAAATAACAGCAAATTCATACTCAGTCGTAACGCCTGCTGCCTGTTCCGGGGTCGATGCTGAAAAAACAGAACAATCAGAATTTTTCACACGGTGCAGTCTTGCCAAAAAAGCATCGTGATTTGTACCAATTATGAGGATATTTGTTTTTAATAAATTTGGCATATTATGAGTCTGTATTTATAACGTTAGAATTAAAAATTTTGAATTTGTGGAATTCCTTTTTTAACGTAGTTAAATATTCATCGCCCTTATCCAATGCCCTGGCTTTACCGATTTCTTCCATATCTGCTGCGGCCTGAGTCAATGAGGGTGCAATCAGATTAGCAGCCCCTCCCTTTATTGAATGTGCCTGACTTTGAACAACCTGCGGGTTATTTGATTGAAGCGCGTTATTTATTTCATTAATCTGAGATTCAACCGTTACAATAAAGTCTTGTAAAACTTCGTCTAAAAGCTCTTTATCATCACCAAACTCGGCAAGTGCTTTCGAATAATCAAATGGTTCAGCTGCTTTAGATGAGTGTTTTATATCTTTAGAAGATTTTTTGACGTCAGAAAGCTCTAAGTCCGGAACCCATTTTTGAATCAAATCAAAAAGCGTTTTCCGTTTGATTGGTTTTGACGCATAATCATCGACCCCGGCTTTATAACACTTTTCCATGTCTCCTTTTACTGCATTGGCTGTAATCGCAATTATCGGTGTTCTTTCTCCATTGCTTTCAATACGTCTAATTTCTTTCGTAGCTTCATAGCCGTCCATGATGGCCATTTGAATATCCATGAGAACAAGATCATAGTTCTGATTTGTAAATGCTTCTATGGCTTCTTTACCATTTACAGCAAGATCGACATCCAACCCTGCTTTTTTTATATGATTGATCATTATTTGCTGATTCGTTAATGTATCTTCGACCAGTAGAATTTTTGCTTTTGGGTTGAAAGACGAATTTGTATGTTCCATATCGTTTATAGTAACAACCTTATCATCAAGTTGCCTTTTCCAGTGAAAAATCGCCCATTTGTCAACAGCGGCAATAAGCTCATTACGCCTGAATGGTTTTGCAATAAAATCGTCCATACCGGCATCAATACAACGCTTGCTTTCACTTTCAGCCGAACTTGCTGTTAGTGCCACAATGATTAGTCTGTCAATCGGCTTCAAATTATTTTTTTCTTCTGAATCTCTGATTTTAGTTGTTGCCTCAATTCCGCCCATTACAGGCATGTTAATGTCCATAAGAATCAAATCGTAGCTGTTATTCAAAAACATTTTCAGCGCCATTTTACCATTTTCAGCAAGCTCGGTATAATACCCTGCACCAATAAGGTTGTTCAGTGCAATTTTTTGATTTACGGAATAATCCTCGACCAGCAGAATTCTGAAACCGGCTTTATAGGCTTCAATGATTGAGTGACGTGTAACAAGCATATGGTCCTTTGAGTGCATGTTCTTGTTATTGCGCCCAGTTATCATCTGTACGGCATGTATAAGACTTTTTCTTTGAACCGGTTTCGGGAGATAACCCTGAATTCCGATCTCTTTACATTTAAGCGCATCGCCCCTCATACCATCTGCAGCAATCAATATCACCGGGGTATCCATAATCTTTCTTGTGGACCTCAGTTGACGTGTAAATTCAAAACCATCAATTCTCGGCATGTTCAGAGATACGATTACCAGCTCATAACTTGTATTATTCTCTGCTGCATCCAGAAGAAGCTGCATTCCCTGTTCCGGATCTGCCGACTCTTCGACTTTACTGCCATATGCGGAAAGATACATATCAACGACTTTACGTGTTGTTTTATTGCCTTCGATGATCAGAATTTTCAAGTCTTTAAGGTCTTCATTAATCAAGGGGGTATTCATGATGTGGCTGACTTTTTCAAAGGTTGCATTGAAAGAGAATGTTGACCCTTCACCAACACAGCTGTCTACATTAATTCTACCCTTCATCAGTTTTGCCAGTTGCATCGATATTGTCGTGCCTAAACCTGTCCCGCCATACATTCGTGATGTTGTGCTTTCAGCCTGGGTAAAACTTTCAAATATTAGTTTTCTCTTGTCCTTAGGAATGCCAATCCCAGAGTCTTTAACTCTGAAATTTATAGTAATTGTATTTTCTGTATCATTTGATATCTCGGCGAAAATTGAAATTTCACCCTTATTGGTAAACTTAAGGGCATTGCCGACAAGATTGGCAAGAATCTGCCTTAGCCTACCCGGATCTCCTGATACAACAGGCGGGATTTCAGGGGCGATATATAATATAAAGTCCAGGCCTTTTAAGGATGCTCGAATTGAAAAACTTCTTACAAATTCTTCCAGCATTGTGCAGACATTAAACTCAATTTTTTCCAGTTCGAGGTGACCGGCTTCTATTTTTGAAAAATCGAGGATATCATTAATAAGGTTTAAGAGTGAGGATGTTTCTATATCTACTGTAGAAACGAGATCTGCCTGATAATCGTCTAATCCGGAATCCATGACAAGTTCAGTCATACCTATAATCGCATTTAACGGGGTTCTGATTTCGTGACTCATATTTGCGAGAAACTCACTTTTTGCAGAATTTGCCTGTTCTGCGGCCTCTTTTGCATTTTGTAATTCGTTTTTGGTAAGAATTTCATTTGTTATATCCCGTATTATTGCCTGTTGTAAAATCCGATCATTAATCTCCATTGTTGAAAGGGTTACATTGGCATCAAAATTTGATCCATCGCTTCTGCTGTGAACCCATTTGAAATTTTTAGCTCCCTGCTGCAGCGTTAATTTCAAGTGCTCATATGCTGATTCTGATGAGGTTCTGCCATCAGGCTGGGTTTTGGGTGAAAAACTGGCCGGCCCCTTTAAAATTAAATCTTCTTTTGATTTACACCTGAATATTTCCAAAGCGGCATCATTACAATCGATAAATTTGCCATTTTCGATAACTATAAATGCATCACTTGAACTTTCAAAAAAGGTCTGAAAAATGCTTTCCTGTTCTTTCATCTCGTTGATAATCCGATCCTTTTGGATGATAATTTCGTTGATTTGGAAAATATCATTTTCAGCAGATTGATTTAATTTTGTGTCGAGTAAAAAGACTGCCTTTTCTAATCGTAAGGTAATATAAAGTTTAAGATTTATCAAAACAACAATAATAAGGGCAAGGACGTATATGGTTACATGTACGCCTTGAAAAGAATAGATCGTACTGAGATGTGTATTAACCACTTCAAGCAGGAAGTTCACAATACTGTTATCCTATGATGTTAAATCATTCTCTGTTTTTAGTTTTAAGGCTTGCCTTTATCTTGAAAAATCGGCGAATTATATGGAAAATAATTGTTGTTGAGGTTCTTTAGATTTATCTGTTTTCCTATAAAATAACTTATTCTATAATAGCATAATCACGTGAATATTAAAAAAGAAAAATTCGCGATAATTTTAAAATATTGCCGAATATTACGATATCTGCGAAATATTTTTTGACCTTATGTTTCATATACTGTATTATTAACCGTTGATTATCAAACTGCTAAGATACAGATTTTGGCCTATATACTAATAAAATTAAAAAACCTGACAGACAATTTTCCTTCCTGGTGGGTCAAAATCACCGGGTCCTAAAAGGAGGTGCTATGTTAAGTAACCCTATTGATGTTAACGAACTGCTTGAAATTATGGATGATGATGATGATCTCGTTAAAGAATGTTTTGCCGATTTCATTGATGATTGCGGAAACATGCTTGGGCTGATTGAGTCAGCCATTGAAAATGGAGACTCGGAAGAAGTTGAAAAATCGGCTCATGCCCTTAAAGGCAGCCTGATTTATCTTGCAGCTTCCAAGGCCGCTGATATCGCTTACAAGATTGAAATGATGGGTCGGAAAGGCGATATCCAAAATGCCCCTGCCATTTTTAATGACCTTACGGATGCGTGTGAAAAAGTAAAAGATTTTATGCGGTCATATTAGTAAAAACTCACTTCGGTTCTACCATGATAAAGACCCTCAAATTGACACGCCTGAACCAAATCTGTGTTAACACTGTGTGAAGTCCCCTTTGAATCTGCGATTTTTAACGGAGTTGCCTGTACAATATCTTATTGTAAACCATAAATTAAATTGCGGTTGACAATGCATCCCTGCCTGAAGTATTATTCCAAAAAAATTAACATAAATAAGCGAGTGATACGTGTACAACACCAGATTATTCAATATAACAGAAAAAATTATTAGTGATTCAGCCTTTTCCATATCACGTGAAGACGCTGAGATGCTCGCAGAGTCAGATACGATAAAAACAGACGAGCTCATTTTTTTTGCTGATATTATCCGCAGGCATTTTAAAAAAAATGAAGTTTTTCTCTGCAGTATATTAAATGCAAAATCCGGAAAATGCTCTCAGGATTGCGCTTTTTGCGCACAATCGTCGTACCATGAAACGGCCATTGAGACATATCCGTTATTAAAATTAGAAGCGATTGTTGAGAAGGCGCTGGCGATGCATCTGGCCGGAGCCTCACATTATTCGGTCGTTACAAGCGGACATTCGCTTTCCAATGAAGAAATTGATCAGATTTGTACTGCGGTCAGAACAATAAAAGAGAAGACAGATCTCACCATATGCGGCTCCCTTGGGATGCTTTCGGAAAAAAGTGCCAAAAAGCTGATTGCAAGCGGTATGACACGGTATCACCATAATCTTGAAACGGCGGAGAGCCATTTTAAAAAGATCTGTACGACCCATGAATATCAGGAAGATATTGATACGATTAACCTTGCTGTAAAACATGGATTCCAGGTTTGCAGCGGCGGTATTTTCGGGCTTGGCGAGTCCTGGAAACAGAGAGTTGAACTCGGATTTACATTGAAAGCACTTGATATCGATACCATTCCGGTGAATTTCCTAAATCCGGTTGCCGGGACAAAGCTGGCAACCATGTCATTAATGTCGCCCATGGATGCACTTAAAACTATAGCGCTTATGCGGTTTATCAATCCCGGAAAGAGTATTACAATCTGCGGAGGCAGGGAAGTGACGCTCAAAGATTTTCAGTCACGGGTTTTTGCAGCCGGTTCGAACGGGTTAATGATCGGTAATTATCTGACAACATCCGGCCGGGACATGGCCTCTGATCTGGAGATGATAAAGGCTTTGGGTCTTGATATCAGCAAATAACATGGGAACAGCCAAAAAGATTTCAGGCCTCTTTTTTTTTGATCCTTCAGATCGTATCTATAAGGACCATTTTCCAGGTAATCCCATTGTTCCGGGCAGTCTGATTATTAATGCTTTTATGGACGTATTGAAAAATCACAGAATCATTGATAAAAACTGTTCAATCAGAAACTTCAGGTTTAAATTGTTTATTGAGCCGGGGGAGTATCGGTATGAGATTCACTGCGGGGAACCGGCATTCAAGTGTCGACTCTTTAAAAATGAAACGCTGGCAGTTAGCGGAGAGGTTATAATATGAATCTGATCTGGTCAGGAAAGACAGCACTTGTCACCGGTGGCAGCAGTGAACTGGCCTTAAGGCTTGCACCTTTAATGATCAATGCCGGTATAATACCTGTGTTAACTTACAGAAATGATAAAGGGCTGGAGGCAATAAACGCAGCGTTGTCTGACCATCAGAGGGCTTATGAAACGCTCAGTCTTGATTTTTCAAAACCGGAAACAGTATTAAATATTAACGGCCTGGATAAAAAGCCTGACTACCTTGTCGATTTTGCCCAGGGTGATTTTGTAAGTCTTATTGCATCAGCAGATTCCGGAAAAACAGCAGCCTTTATAAGTGAGAGCATTACTTTTCGGGCAGAAATGCTTAAAATTGTTTCCCGTATGATGATGACTCAAAAAAAGGGGCGGCTTCTTTTTGTCTCTTCAACAGCTGCCAAAAGCCCGAACAGAGGGCAAGGCTATTATTCTGCAGTAAAACTTGCAGGCGAAGCCTTATACAAGAATATCGGGATTGAACTTGGGCGCAAAGGGATTACAAGTGTTTCGCTTCGCCCGGGCTATATTGAGACCGGTAGAGCAAAACAGTATATTAGAGATAATGAACAGGAAATAATTAATAAAATTCCTTTAAATAGAGTGCTTTCATCACTTGAAGTTGCAGAGTCCATTATGTTTTTTCTTTCAGATTCCGCAATGGGCTTTAATGCCACAGAGATTGTTATGGATGGTGGTCTGACTTCTGGGAAATAAGGGGTTCGTAATGAGTATTTTGAGTAAGGTAACCGGAACACTGGCTGACATTCTTGACGTTGAAGCAAATGAAATAGATTCGGAGACGTATCTGGTCAGGGACCTCGATGCAGAGTCGATCGATCTGCTTGAACTGGCAGTAACATTGAATTCTGAATTCCAGATAGAGATTGATGATGATGAGATATTCCTCAAGATGCTGAGAATTTACCTTGATGAACCGAAAACAACGCCGAATGATATGCAGGAATACCTGATGGAAAAATACCCCTACCTTTCAGCCATGCGAATTAAAGAAATTCTTGAAGACCGTAACGATGGTCCGGTTTTGAAAGTGAAGGATCTTATCAGTTACATCAGCTGGAAAAACAAATAGGATAGCGTCGTAAAAAGCCCCATCTACTTCGCTTTAGTGGTGGCCAGACTTTTGAAGTACCTCCATGTACTACTTCAAGCCTGGCCACCACTAAATCTTGTATATGGGCCCTTTTCCTTAGCCATCTATAGACTTTTTGCGAGGGGTATCGTGTTATTTGATCAGATCATAGAAGCCAGGCAGAGTATCAGAAAGTATAGAGCAGAGAAACCGCCATGGCATTTGATTGAGGGGATGCTGAAGTGCGCATCCACTGCACCCTCTCCGTCAAACAGTCAACCTGTGAGATATTTCTGCCTGAAATCTGATGAAATTCGTGACCACTTGAAACAGGAGATGGGTTTCGGACGAGACCGGTTTTTAAAGAAGCTTGAACAGGTTGGCGGCAGTAAAAAGATCAAAAACAGAATAAATGCCTATTACCGATTCTCAGAATTCATGTTTTCAGCGCCATATCTTTTCGCTGTCGGTGTTGAACCGGTTGAGTCACTGTCCCAAAAACTTCTGGAAGCCCGTGTTATTACTGAAGACAAAAAGAAATATACCGATCCGGATATTTCTACAGGATTGTCTTTAAATGCCTTTATTTTAAAAGGTGTTGAGTCAGGTATTGGGACATGCATTTTAACCGCACCCCTTGTCTATGTTAACGAAACAGATACGATTATCAATAAGGGTGTCAGGATAAACAGTTTTGTAACAGTCGGATTTTCGGATGAAGATTCAAACAGCCCACTGAAAAAAACTGTTTCAGACATATATATGGATATATAGAATGGCAAATCGTGTTGTAATTACGTCTTCCGGTATCATTTCATCAGTGGGTGGCACGCCGGGTGAAATAAATGATTTTTTTCAAAACAGGACGCCGTGTTTTGAGCGGGTTCCATTTGATGATGAGATCTCCACCTGTGCTGTTTCAGGCTTTAATTTGAAAGATTATACTGGTCGGTATAAAGATGCAAGATATCTGAGCAGAGGGGCTCAATTTGCTGTAGCTGCGGCAATGCGTGCTGTTGCAAACGCTGATATTGATAAGGACCTGCTATCTGAAGCCGGTATTTTTACGGGCGCAGGGCCGAATTTCGATATATCCGGCGAATCCATAAAAATTGATAATGACGGTATTGTCGATGAAGGGTTGTCGGCGCTTTGGATTCTGAAGTTTCTGCCAAATACAATCGCCTCAGCTGTTGCGAGGCTTACAGGGATCCATGGTGAGAATTTAACATCAGGATCGGCCTGTGCTGCCTCTCTGACAGCTATCGGCGAAGCTTATCGGAAAATTAAGGATGGATATCTGAATATTGCCCTTGCCGGCGGTGGTGACTCAAGGCTCAATCCCGGTGGTATTCTTGCCTATAAAAAGGCACAGGCATTATGGTCTGAAAAAGGGGACCCTGAAAAAGAATATATTCCGTTTGGCGTAAACAGAGCCGGTTTTATCCCCGGAGAAGGGGGCGCTTTCTTTGTGCTTGAATCGCTTGAGAGTGCAACAGCCCGAAATGCAGCTATTCTTGGCGAAATCTGCGGGTACTCTTCATCCATCGATGGCTATAATATGACGGCGCCGCTTCCGGATGGTAAGTGGGCTGAGAAAGCAGTACGGTCTGCACTTAAAGAAGCAAACATACTTCCTGAAGAGATTGACCTTGTTTCGGCTCACGGCACAGGAACTGTGCTGAACGATGAGATGGAAGCCCGGCTAATAGAGCGCGTTTTTTCAAAGAGGCCACCTTATGTGGTTGCGCTGAAATCGTGGATTGGTCATCTTGCTGCCTCCTGCGGTGCTGTGGAATTAGGTATTTGCCTCTCCTGCCTTGACGGCAGTTTCTGGCCACAGGTGAGAAATCTTGAAGCGGTATGCAATGCCAATGTGAATTTTGTTAAAGAACCGCTTACATTGTCACCGGAATCGATCCTCCTTGAAAATTTTGGGTTTGGCGGTCAAAACAGTGCGCTGGTAATCAAAAAATGGAAAGACTGATTATTAACACCGGCCTTGCCGGATTTATAATGCCTGACAGAATTACCCTGTTGACTGACACCACCATCGAGGCGATCAAAATTTTTGATGAATCAAGTGACAGAGATTATATCAGGGTTGAGACCATGGCCCAAATATGTGCGCTTCATGCACGATATTTTATCGATTTTCAAAAGCATGCCTTTCTGCTTAAAATTAATGAATTTAATTATTGTGCCAATATGGCTGATCAGGATGAGGTAATTATTCATGCAGCGATCGTAAGCTCAGCTAAAGAAGCCTTTTTGTATACAGTTAGTGCCACTCAGAACGACAGGGAACTGTTCAACGGGAAACTGCTTATTGCAGTCACCGACTATAGTGACACATTTAATAAAGAAACCCTGGAACAACATTACCGGAATCTGTTTTCATGTTTAACAAAAGATTTATAAAACGACTCGATGCCCAGAAAAAATCCGGGCTTTACAGAAATCCGCCTGAAATAACCAAACGGGAAGGCAGATATCTCCATATCAATGGCAAAAAGATGATCAACTTTGCCTCAAATGATTATCTCGGCTTTGGGTCATCCGATGCTGTGAAGACAATCGTTGCGGACAATTTTAAGAAATACGGGTCTTCATCCTCCTCTTCCAGGCTTGTAACGGGTAATTATTCATCCATACGGGAAGCAGAAAAGGCATATGCTGCCTATTTCGGATATGAAGACGCACTATTCTTTCCTTCAGGATATCAGGCGAATATCGGGCTGATTTCCACCCTTTTTGATAAAGGGGATACGCTTGTTTTTGATAAACACGTTCATGCCAGTACCGTTAAAGGCATTTCCCTCAGCGGTGCTGATTTTACGGGCTATCGGCATAACAGCATTTCACATCTTGAAAAAAAACTTACAACTGTCGGTGAGCGTGGCTGTGCCGTTATCACAGAATCCCTTTTCAGCATGGATGGCGATTTTGCGAACTTCGGGGCAATCAACGAACTGAAATCCCGATACGACTTTACCTGTATAGTTGATGAAGCCCACTCCTACGGTGCCCTTGGCGAAAAGGGGAAAGGGATTTCAGGTGGTGTTGCCGATATCGGTGTTGGTACTTTTGGTAAGGCTTTTGGTCTTTTTGGTGCCTTTATTCTTCTTCCGGCATTATACAGAGATTACCTTGTCAATTTTGCATCACCCTATATTTATACAACATCTCTTCCCGAAGCCCATGGAGCAGCAACGACAGAGATATTATCACTGATAGAAAAGGCGGATGGAAAAAGAGAACAACTGCAAACCATTAGCCGGTTTACCAAAAAGACCCTTGAAGCAGACGGTTTCAACGTTGCGGGTGATGCACATATACTTGCCATTGAAATCGGTGATGAAGAGAAAACCGTTCAATTAACTCAGGCTCTTCAAAAGAAAAATATATTTACATTTCCCGCAAGATTTCCCACCGTGCCACTGGGCCGGGCAATTATTCGGGTAAGTCTGACCTCAATGCATACAGAAGAGGACGTTTTTGCTTTGAGTAATGCGCTGAAGCATATTTCCGGTTGATTGCTGTTAATACCTGCAAGTCGTGACTGCTGTGTTTGTCGGCAGCCTTGTATCAGACTTTTCGGAAGCATTTCTGCACCCATTTTTTTTAAAAGAAATGGTAAACCCTTCATTTTTAAAACCTCCCGGATTGAAGATAGGAAAGTCACTCCTGGTCGAGCTTGGACCTGCCTTCCACTGGTTTTTGTTTTTACGGTTTACATACGGGAATGGAAAGGCTAATTTGAAATTTTTGTTCAATAAAAGAAAATAATAAGGGGGTTTATTTTGATTAATATGACAATTATTGACTTTTTGAAGGACCGGGCCAAAAGAAACCCAGATGATATCGCCTTTAGATTTCTTGGTAACGGTGAATTGGACGGACCGATCACAGAGTGGACCTTCTCTGAACTCTATCACCAAAGTGCAGGAGTGGCTCAAGACCTTGTAAATCAAGGCCTGACGGGCTCCAGTGTTCTGCTTCTATTTCCTCCGGGGCTTGATTTCGTGAAGGCATTCTTCGGCTGTCTTCTTGCTGGAACCCGGGCAGTTCCGGTTCCGCTGCCTAATCCACGGAGCAAGAATCCGCTTGGCAGAATCCTGAATACAGCTTCAGTCTGCGGCGCGACTACGGCATTAACCAATCAGGAACTGGCTGAAATGGCCGCATCAATGGGAGCTGACCTTCCAATATCTTTCACTGCTGTGACAGACCGTATTGTCACCGATTGGAATGGCCCTTCTGTGGACATGAACGAAATCGCATATCTTCAGTTTACTTCCGGATCTACCGGTCACCCCAAAGGGGTCTCTGTAAGCCATGCCAACGCTGTGGCCAATGTCCGGGTAATGGGTCAGATGCTACGCCTTAAATCAACAAAACCGGCCATGGTTTGGGCGCCACATTACCATGATCTTTGTCTTGTGGGTCATATTCTGGGTCCGGTCTACTATGGATTTGAATCAACACTGATGTCTCCCCTTGAATTTCTTCTGAAACCGGTAAGATGGTTACGTGCAATGAGCCATTACAGGATAGTCAATACTGCCAGTCCAAACTTTGGTTACGAATATTCGGCCAGGCGGGTCAAAGATAAAGACTGTGAAGGGCTTGATTTGAGCCATTGGCGGATCGCTGGTAATGGCGGGGAGCCCGTTCTTCCCCAAACCATGGCGGCGTTTACAAAAAAATTCGGACCATATGGATTCAGATCACAGACTTTTATGCCCACATATGGCATGGCGGAATCAGTATTGTTTGTGGCCGGTTTGAAATCCATGTCCGAGCCTGCAAAGGTATTGACGTTGAGTGCATCGGATCTGGAGCAGCATACTGTTAGTGTTCTGACCGGGAATGAATCCGGCGTACGACATGCGGTTAGTTGCGGAAGACCGGGCTCCGGACATCGTGTAATTGCTGTAGATCCTGTTACGCTTACTCAGGCTGAATCCAACAGGGTTGGAGAGCTGTGGGTGCAGGGGCCTAGCGTACCTGAAGGGTATTGGGGATTGAAAGAAGAGACTGCCGCCACATATGGAGGGCGTCTCGCTGACACGAATGACGGGCCGTTTTTACGTACCGGTGACCTGGGTTTCATTGCAGACGACGAGGTCTACGTGACAGGTCGCTTGAAAGACCTTATTATTATCGCCGGACGGAATCATTATCCAAGCGATATTGAACATACAGTTCAACATTCAGGTGCTCCTGTTCGTATGGGAACATGCGTGGCTGTGTCAGAACGTATAAACGGTGCTGAAGCGCTTGTTATCATAGCAGAAGCTGATGAACGTCAGATCCCTGAGAAGAGTCAGTCGGTGGATGAATTCTGGGCCTCAGCAGTAAAGACAGTGCAGGGAGCAATCTCTGAAGCCCATGGCCTGTCGGTTCGTTCTGTTGTGTTTGTTGAGCCCAGAAGCCTTGAAAAGACATCCAGCGGTAAACCCCGACGACGTTATTATCAGGGCATTTTCCTTAAAGGCGGGCTTGCCGTTATCCATGAAAAAAGAGCGCCTCAGGTCGGTTGATCGGGGCTTTTTTCAGGATGCTTGTTAATTCAATATCTCTGATATAGTATTGAGGCAGTTAGTTTGCGCAAACATAAAGGATTCGATTAATGAAAAGTACGAAACTCAGGACATTTGCATCACCCCTGGATTTTATTGGAAAATTCTTTGGTCTTTTTAAAGGACCGACATTTATTTCAACATTTTATAAAACCGACCGGAAATTTGCGGAGCAGATCCTTTTAACCGTTGCAATGAAAAACAACTGCCACGGCTGAGTCTCATTTCATTCTGCCCTTGGAAAGCGGCACGGACTGACGGCTGGTGATCTTACAAAACTGGTAACAATTTCTGAAAAAGAGTTTGATCATAAAGAGTGGATTGCACTTAAATACGCATATGAATGGACAATACTTCGGGGCAGGGAGCCTGTGGGGGACTTTGTGGCAGAGTTTAAGTCTCTCTATACAAAAAAGGAACAGGGCAGAATCAGAAAGCTGATGCGAACCATGTTCTTTTCAAATTATTTAATGAATTACATTTATGACAGACCCTGGAAACGAGACTCTCAGCATAAAGATATAACGGCACAGGCGGAGACAGAACGTTTGCTGTAACAGCCGTATAACAGAGCCTTGTCATTACTGAAGGAATCTACATGGATTTTATAAAAGTTGCAGTGATTGGTGATTTTCAATCAAAAAGTCTGAAATCTCTTTCCATTTTAGGCAAAAGGGTGGGTATTTTTAAAAGGGATGATGGCAGTTTTTATGCAATAGAAACTGGATGTAAACATCAGAACGCTGATCTTTTAACGGGCAAAGTTAAGTCCGGCGTTGCGACCTGCCCACGCCATGGCTGGGAATATGACCTTGAAACGGGAGAATGCAAAAATCATGATTCACCCAGATTAAGACAATACGCTGTAAAAATTGAAGGCAATGATATTAAGATTTCGTTAACACCAGTGGATTAACGCATCATTAAAAAAATCGCATCAGATATCTTTTACTCGTTCCATTTATTCTTTTGTTTGTCGTATTTCCCATTCATAACATCCGTTAGCATCTGATCTAACCGGCCACTTTCTTTGAGCTTCTTTAAGCCGGAATTGAATTTTTTTAAAAAATATTCTCCTTTTTTGGACTGTCTCGATATAATTAAATTAAGCGTTGTCGATTGAAGCTCTTTCGGATGATGTGTAAACCGTTTTATCTTTTCGCGGGGAAATGTGTTTCTTATCTGTGAGTAGCCTACGATTGGATCATTGGGAAATATGTCAATACGTCCTGACAACAACTTTTTAAAATTCTGCTCATCTGTCGGAACTGTATCAATTGTTATTCTCTTTTCGTTCACTGCAACTTCAAATTCTTTGCTATATTCATATTCAAATGTACCGCCTATTTTTAGATTTTTTAAATCATCAATTGATTTCCAGTCAAATATGTTGTCTTTCATGTGAAAAAATACGGCTGAGCTTTTGTTAACTGCTTCGCTGATATAAAACTGTTCTTCAATTTCTTCGCTGGGCCACCAGCAACAGGACGCATCCCAGTCTTTACCTTTTTTAGCAACTATTAGTGAACGTTTCCATGGATAGAAATGCCACTTGATATCTATTCCTTCTAACTTGAATGCTTCAGAAACAATGTGGGATGATAACCCGTAATGAGGCGAATATTCACTCATATAAGGTTCCCATTCGCCATTTGTAATACGAATAGTAGTCTCAGCTGAAAAGGCAACTGACGAAAATAATAATATAAGCATATAAAAAAATATTATTTTCATATTCATTTGGTCTTTGTCACCTTTAAATTCAGAAACGAAATGAAATGAATTGCAAATTTCCGGGTTAAAAGTTCCGGTTTTTTTCAGGATGCGCAGGATTATAGCGCGTGGTTCAACGTCCGGAAACGGTATAGTGTAATTCTATCTCATATTAATGCCTTAATCAAGAGACTAACAACAAAGTCAGAAGAGACTTTGGGTTCAATATTTAAAAAGGTAACAAACAAGAATTATTGACCATAATTGATGGCGTCGTAAAAAGTCCCATCTACTGCGCTTTAGTCCAGACTTTTGACGTACCATATGTACTACTTCAAGCCTGACCAGACACTAAATCTTGTATATGGGCCCTTTTCCTTGGCCATCTCTAATACTTTTTACGAATACATCATAATTAAGCAAAACAATTTTTTATTATTATATTCCTGCATTAAAGATACAGTTTCCGATTCATTTTCCGATAATATTTAATAACATCAATATTTAAAAAAGATACAACGGAGATTGTCAGCAAACAGTTGATAACCATAACCTGGCAGATTTTATAGTTTTAAAACCCTTATTTAACGATATCGATATTTAGATTGCATGAAAATTTGGCAGGAAAGATATAATGAAAGTTCTCATTGCGGATGATGAGGCAGCAACCATTAGCCTTTTAAAAAAATTGATAGAAAAATGGGGTTACTACGCTGTTGTCGTAAGAGACGGGAATGATGCTTTGAAAATATTAAGAGGGATCGATCCTCCTCAGATTGCCCTTCTGGATTGGTTTATGCCGGGTAAGACTGGCATTGAAGTCTGTTCAGTCTGTGAAAAAGAGAATCTGCTTGTATACAGGATACTGATAACATCTCAGGACAGAGATCAGGATCTTATGTATGCGCTGGATAACGGGGCCCATGATTTCCAAAGTAAACCGGTAATTCCCGGTATTCTTAAAAGCCGTTTAACCGTTGCCAGAAGAGTCATTGACGGTATTCAGGATGTCGTAAGGTCAGAACGGTTAGCTGCGGTTGGTGAACTTGTAGCAGGCGTAGCACATCATTTTAATAACCTTAACGCACCCATATTGTTATATGCGTCCGGTATTCTGAAAAAAGACGGATTGGATCCGGATCTGAAAAAGAGAATTAAAAAAATAGAAAAAGCTGCAGAACAGGCAGGTGAACTTACCGAAAAGCTGATGGCTATGGCAAGCAACAATGAGGTTGAGAAGAAGCCGGTCAGCTTGAATCATTTAATAGACGAAATACTTGAAATCAAGTCAATTACGTTTGAACAGAATGATATTATTTTAGAAAAGGATTTTCAGCCCATACCTGAGATTTATGTTCATGAAAGCGATATTCATAATATTGTGATGAATCTTTTGAAAAATGCCTGTGATGCTCTTGTAAAGAGCCCTGAAAGGCTAATTACGATTAAGACAAGGGCGAAAGAGAACAAAGTCTTTATGGAAATAACGGATACCGGTTGCGGGATAGCAGCTGATAAATTACAGAATATTTTTTCCATTTTTTATACCAACAAGGGTGAATTTGCAGAGAAAGGTTCCCCTTTAAATCAGGTAAAGGGCACCGGCATAGGTCTATATGCCTCAAAGAAGACAGCCCGAGATTATGGTGGTGATATCATGGTTGAAAGCATTGCCGGTAAGGGTGCTACCTTTACTTTCTGGCTGCCGGCATCGATCAATATAAAAAAAATTAAGTAATCAATAATTCAAATAGGAAGGAGGAGATATGCTTCTTAACGAAAAACGGATATATGTTGCGGAAGATGACGACAATGTACGAGACGCCATTGCAATGACACTCGAGGATGAAGGGGCCACTGTTATCAAGGGCACTGATGGGGAGAGGCTTTTTGCTGCAGTCGCTTTCGGGAAGCCGGATTTGATCATCACTGATCTTTATATGCCGAATTCTGATGGTTTTGAGGCAATCAGCTCTATTAAGGAATATCTTATGGAAGAATGTCCGATCCTTGTCGTAACCGGTCATGGTACTAAAGCGAATATTAGTCGTGCACATGAACTTGGCGCCACGGAGTGCATCGCAAAACCCTTAAAGGCGGATAAACTCATTGATACTGTTGTAAGGTTAATTAAAACACACTAACAGGTATCGCTCGCAGGTTGATGATTATTTTTTTGGCTGTTTTTTTAACAGAGACTATTGATCTGCACGAACAAAAAACGGGGGTAGGTCTTTAATAAAATTCAAAAGAAGACTTTCCCCCTTTTTTTTCAATATTAAAATGTTTATGAATTCAGTATATTCTAAAAATGCCTTTACCTACGAGCTGTTTCATTTCTTTTGATTATCACTATCCGGTATCCACTTAGCACCCATCTAAAGATATGTCGTCTGGTTTCCTGATAATAATTTCGTCTATGATTAAAGTTAATATGAAAATGAAGACTGGAAGTGAAAAAGACTGGATCTGTTTAATGAGCGGCTGAGAACTGCAATATAAAAGCCCACAAACAGACATGTAAAAAATGAGGAAGAAGCGGCTGATAAATGAATCTGATAAGTTGATACATAAATTGGCAATCTTAAAAATGAAGAATAAGGGGAGGGTAACCAAAAATGCCCATCGCCTTTCAGCTATACCGGGATCAACAACTTTATAAATAAAAAGAAAAATGTGAAAGACCGGAGCTCCTGGTAATCGACTGAATATATTGATAATCATAATTGCTAAAACCAAAGGGAATGATAGACTTAAAGAACAAACAATACCATTACATGGAAGACCGAAGTTAGATAAGTAAATTAAGCAAAATATCAGGATAAAAACCGAAAACAGGCTAGCTGCACCGGAAATAAACATAATGCTTTTATTTAATATCATGGTTTTTGTTGTAATATTTTTCATATTTTCTCCCGGCAATTCTGGTGTTTTAACCTGCGCACATTCTTCTTAGTATGTAATATTCATTGCTAAAAAGCACAGGTTATGCCAGGGTTGTGGCTTTAGCAGTAATATGCAGAAATTATTGAGTAAATGGTTTGTGCCGAGGGTGGGGTCTTATAATTTTATATGATAGTTCATGTATACACTGGATACATATTATGCTTATGTATAAAGACAGATCGTAGATCAGGCGGTTGAAGATTTTATCACCGGTTAGCTAACAGCCACACCTCCGATTCTTTTTTGGTGTTTTCTATGTGCCTTGCGATGAGGACACAAACGGCAGCTCTTATACTATTGCAAAAATATCTACGCCACCGACAGAAATAATTCCCCCCTTTTAATCGTGAAACTACTGCCATTAATGACTAAACCTGGTTTTTATTGATACTTGACATAAATATGAAAAATTTTTAGGGTAATGCATTCTTCTTTTTGAAAAAACAGATTATGTATGAGTAATGTTATGGACAGCTGTATTTAAAAGAAGATAAACATTCGTCAGATTGTGTTTATTTAAAGGAATTATGATGCAGGACCGAGAGATTAAACGACCGGTTACAGGTGTATTCCCCTATTTGAGATTTGCAATAGACAAGGGGGTTGATACAGATTCTGTATTAAAGGATACCGGGCTTAGTGAAAGTGATTTTTTTGATCCGCTGAATGAAATAATGCTATCGCAGGAGCTTCTTTTGGTTCGTAACCTGTTAAACCTGCTTCCTGCACCTGAAACTGTCTGGGAATTTGGCCGCTATTTTTATTCAAGAGCTCATGGGGTTTTAGGTGGTATGATGGAAGCTGCACCCACAGTCGGGGATGTCCTTGCCTGCTGGATAGAGTATTCAACACTGTTGAATGTCTATTTCAGGATCAATCTGGAAACATCCGGGAAAAGAATCCGCTTATATGCAGAAAATCAGTTTAATCTCCCTGAAGATCTTTTTCCGGTCCTGCTTGAACGGGATATTATTGCTGGAAAAACAGCAGTTGATTACCGTTTGCCGGGGACATTTGAACAATACGCAACGGCGATATCACTTGCCCATGAACCGAGAGCCGACATAAAAAAATACAGAGAACATTATCTGAAGAATATTAAGTTTAACCAGTCATCAAACTATGTTGAAACTGAGAAATCTATTCTAAGTGTCTCCCTGCCCGGTGCAGATCCACACAAGTATGAACTTTTCCGCCAGCAATGTCAGGCCGAGTACAGCCTGAGAAATCAGACCCGCATGCTCTGGACTGATTCTGTTAAATTATACTTTCAGTTTCAAAAGGGGAATACTGCTTTTCCTGATATTGCCAAAAAGCTGAATATGAGTGAACGGTCTTTGAGGGAAAAGCTTGTCAAAGAGGGGAGCAGTTTCAGGCAAATAAAGAACCAGTATATTTTTCAGAAGTCACTGAACCTGTTAAGCGACCCTGAACTGAATATTGAAGAAATATCAGACGTACTGGGTTATAGTGAAACGTGCGCTTTCAGCAGGGCGTTTGAGAAAATGACGGGTATGCCGCCCGGACAATACCGGAAAAAAATTATTTCAGAAGCATTAGAAAAAAAATAACAGATTCATAGTTGTTTCCGCACCTTCTGCAAATCCATTTCATTTTATCGTTTTAATTGCCATTTATTTTTTCAGGAGAAAGAGTTCTGCCGAAAATATCAATTATTCTACCGTTAAGATCATCAACAAATACCTTCAAACAGTCTAAAGTCTAAACTATTCAGGCAGGTCATGCAGCTGGTAAATATTCGCCGGCTAACATTAATGAAGGTATTTCTATGAAAACAAAAAAGAAAAAGACAGTCCTTGCACAGAAACGCCAGAAGATGAAACTGTTGATGTCTGCAGCGGGCGGTTTCCTGAGGGTTCAGAAAGAAGAGATTCGTGAGGGCAGATTCCTGGCGAATATGAAAGCAAAACATGCCGGTGATACCAATGATATTTCCTGGTCACAGCTCCTGGAGTCCCGGGCAAAGCAGGTTCCGGCAAAAAACTTTCTTTTGTATCGGGATGAAGCGATTACCTATCGAAAGATGGATGAAAATGCCAATCAGGTTGCCCGTTTTCTTCTTGAACGTGGTTTTGGGCAGGGGAAAGGGATTGGTATCTATATGCGGAATTCCCCCCGGTTTCTCGATATCTTTTTTGGTGCTCAGAAGATCGGGATGTATCTGGTCCCTATTAATCCGGAACTTAAGGGCGACGGGCTGGCTTATTTAATAAACCATAGTGACATTACAGGTATTATAATGGACGCAGAGCTTCAGAGTTCTATTGAAGCCATATCAGGTCAGCTTGAAAATATCAGGTGCAATATTGTTAATGATATCGAGGTTGAAGCAAAGGCCTTTCCTTTATCAGATAAAATGAGTCGCCTGAGTCGGGCGTACTCAATGCCGAAGCATAATCCGGGAATCGGGCATAACCGCGAAGATATCTGCCTGATCATGTATACTTCCGGAACCACGGGACGACCAAAAGGTGTGGTTTACCGGTATAAAAAAACAAATGTAAAGTTGCTTTCACTTGTCGGAAATACGCTGTTAAAAGAAGATGATGTTTATTACACCTACCTTGCCTTGTGCCATGCGAATGCCTTGTTTGTCACGACGACGCTTGCACTTGCGAGAACGGCCACGGTTGCACTTTCGCGAAAGTTTTCAGCAAGCCGGTTCTGGGATCGGATCAACCAGTATGATGCAACTGTTTTTAATACAATCGGATCGATCATTCCAATTCTGATGAAGCAGCCTGAAAGCCAAAAAGATCGTCAGAATAATGTCCGCTTTGTTATTTC